>JAEIGA010000369.1_pt1 | contig 65782 bp, 49 predicted proteins | sample 9270691 | NCBI WGS metagenome assembly JAEIGA01 (sample SAMN17057246, study PRJNA624740) | gut metagenome | biome: biome; isolation source: fecal sample | host: Bos grunniens | place: China: Xizang | collected 2019 | reverse complement strand
GGGCATCATGTCCATCTTGGGCAACAAAGTTCCTGTGTCCTTAAAAGTGTTTCTCACAGCACTTGCAATAGCCGATGACCTTGGTGCTATCCTTGTTGTGGCTTTCTTCTATGGAGGTCAGATTGACCTCACTCTCCTTTTCATCGCCATTATCATATTGGCGATGGTGCGATTCATGAATACTCTAGGAGAAAAACGAATGGCTTTCTATCTCATTCCAGCCATTGTTGTGTGGTTTCTTTTCTACTATTCAGGCATACACTCCACCATGTCAGGTGTTGTCATGGCATTCATGATTCCAATGGAAGCACGATTCAACCATGCTTATTTGCGTAGAAGTAATCATAAATATATTGCTCGCATCCAGCACTATGACAATGAAATAGCAGAACAAGGCGTTCCTTTTCCAAATGGACCGCAACGCCATTGCCTACGTCGTATGAGTTACATCAACAACAACTCAATAGGTATGTCGTATCGCCTTGAACATGCTCTCAATCCATGGGTTAACTTTCTGATTATGCCTATTTTCGCATTGGCAAATGCAGGGGTTGTCATTCCTGATATCAGTTTCTTTAACATATTCCAACATCTTGATATTGAAGGGACGGGATTCGTCGGCATGGGAATATTTTTTGGACTTCTACTGGGCAAACCTATTGGTATCACGCTTGCTAGTTTCATTGCAATTAAATCAAAAGTTGGAACGATGCCTGAAGGAGCGTCTTGGAAAATGCTCTTTGCCGTTGCCTGCCTTGGAGGCATCGGATTTACAATGGCCATATTTGTCGATACCCTATCTTTTGGCGATTTTGAGCCTCAAATAATAGAAACGCTTCGTTCTTCTGGCAAAATAGCTGTTCTACTAGGTTCCCTATGTGCAGGCATTCTCGGATCGGCACTCATCAATATATTTGCCATGATAGAAAACAGAAGGAGGGGAAATTAATGATTCCCCTCCTTCTGTTTTCTATGTTTTTGCTCTCTATTTCTCTCATTTGGAATCCTCATCCATGAGCACCACCATGAGACTTCGATAAAGAAAAAACGAAACTCGTGTCTTTATCCACGTCTAGCCTGTTCAAGAAGACTTTTTTGTTGTTCCGACAAATTGTCAGGTATTGTGACATCAAAAACAATGATGAGATCTTTGGTAGCACCATTGCTCATTGTGCCTCCCTTGCCTTTCAGACGAACCTTCTTGCCGGGCTGTGTACCCTGTGTCACTTTCAATTTAAACTTTCCGTATGGAGTGCTGACAATCAGTTCTCCGCCAAGCATGGCAGTCCAAACATCGATGGTCACATGAGCTTCAGTTTCAGTTGATTCTGCAGGACGTCGCGATGTCCGCGTACGCCGTCCTCCCATACCTCCAAAAATCTGCTGGAAGAAGTCGCTCATGCCACCTTCTCCACCCATATTGAAACTGAAACCTTCAAATGGATTCCCTCCCCCGTTGCCAAATCCACCAAATTGTTCTGCTTGTTTCCAGTTTTCACCATATTGGTCGTATTTTGCACGTTTTTCCGGGTCATTCAGAACTTCATAGGCTTCGTTCAGCATCTGGAACTTGGCCTTTGCTTTGGGATCGTCTGGATGCAAATCAGGATGAAACTGCTTTGAACGCTTACGATAGGCGGCACGTATATCCTTCTGAGAAATATCTTTGGGTACACCCAATATTTTATAGTAATCAATGAATGCCATGATGTTTTGAGTTTTATTTCATTAAAAAGTATGACAAAAAAGATGCCATTTGTCTTTTTTGACATAAAGGACATGGCATTTGTCATGAAATTGACATTTTTTTCTTAACTTTGTCAAATAATTATGCCATTTTAAACGTTGAGTTAGGTCATGGGCGAAGGGACAAAGCATCTGAAACTTATTTTCACAACGGACGTACACGGAAATTATTTCCCTTACGACTTCCGTCATGAACACTGGGGAAAAGGAAGTCTCCAGAGGGTGCATGCGTTTGTTGCCAGCACCGTTTTAGAAGCCCCTGGAAATACGATACTCATTGATGGAGGCGACATGTTGCAGGGAGAACCTACGGCATATTATTTCAACAATCACTGCAAGAATTCTCGCCATCGTGTAGCTGAAATATGCAACTATATTGGCTATGACGTGGCCGTGATTGGAAACCATGATATAGAAATGGGCAAAAGCATCTTCAACAAATTTACAGAAGAATGCAATTATCCCATTCTTGGTGCCAATGTTATTGACACACAAACCAATGAGCCGTATTTTCAGCCATACGAAGTTTTCTACCGACAGGGGCTTAAAATTGCTATAATAGGCTTTATTACGCCAGCTATCCCCCATTGGATTCCTAAAAAGACATGGGAGGGGATGCGATTTGAAGACATTCAAGAAAGCGCGGCTCGATGGATTGAAATTGTCAAAAGAGAAGAGAGTCCTGACTATATCGTAGGATTGATGCACTCTGGCATGAATGAGGGCATAGTAACTCCTGAATACAAGGAAAATGCGACTCGCGAGACGGCTGAAAATATTGAAGGTTTCGATTTGATTCTTTATGGACACGACCATTCCAGCAACATTGAGGAAGTCACGACAAAAAGTGGACGAATGGTTCCTTGTGTCAATCCTGGTTGTTACGCCTACAGCGTGGCTGTGATAGATGTTATCTTCAATATGGAAGAAGACAGAGTTGCCAATCATGAAACTCATTGTGCTCTTCATTATATCGGAACGCTTCATAATCAGCACGCTACATCATTTAAGAAGCATTTCTACCGTTCGTTCAATGAAGTTAAACATTTTTCCACCAGAAAGATTGGCACATTCCTCAATCGTGTAGATGTCACAGAGGCTTATTTCGGCTCCTCTGCTTATATTGATCTCATTCAGTCTTTGCAGCTGAAAATAAGCAAGGCAGACCTCTCGTTCACTGCCCCACTCTTTTTCAATGCTGCCATTGAAGCTGGCGACATCAAAGTAAGCAACCTATTCGACCTCTACCGTTTTGAGGATCGCCTTTATACCTTGCTGCTCACGGGGCAAGAGATAAAAGATTATCTCGAAATGAGCTATGCAAGCTGGATTCAGCAGATGCACTCACCTACAGATACCATGTTGCTTATCAGCCCAATGAAAAGCAATCCCAACCGGATGGGATTCAAAAACTTCATCTTTAATTTCGATTCGGCTGCAGGCATTCGTTATGAAGTGGACGTGACTAAGCCGGAGGGAGAGAAAGTTCACATTATCTCTATGGAAGATGGACGGCCCTTTCTCCCTAATGAGACATATACTGTTGCCATGACTGCCTACCGTGCCAATGGAGGAGGAGAATTGCTGACAAAAGGAGCTGGATTATCAAAAGAAGAGATTGATTCACGCATTATGTGTGTCAGCGAATATGACATCCGTCATTATTTGATGGATTACATCAAAGAAATAGGCACTATAGATCCACAACCTAAAAATCATTGGCGTTTTATTCCTGAAAATTGGGTTTCTCAAGCGAAAGAGCGAGAATACAAAATTCTTTTTGGGGAATAGACGTTTCAATACAGGATGTCAGCAAGCGTATGACGCCCCATCAACTTGCTCTGATCTACGTCGCCTCGAATTCCTTTCACGCTTCCTGTTGCTGTATATTGCCACATCACATATTCCTTATCCCCATTCAATTGAGGTTCCTCAAAGGTATATGAAGCTATGAAATATTTATAGGTGCTAAGTCGGGTATTTCCATAAATATACTTATTATAGAAATTTCTGCCTGTATAAATGATTGGCTTTTTACCGTATTCTTTTTCAAATAGTTGGCATAGTTCTAGCAATCGTGTCTGAAAAGCTCTGACAGAAACGCCTTTGATGACTTCTGCATCAATCACAGGAAGTAGATCTTGGCTTTTTGTATCTACCATCGACATGAAATGCTGGAATTGCGCTTTAGCTGAAAGGCGAGGACGAAAAAACAAATAACTTCCAACCTTCAATCCAACTCGCTTGCACTCTCTAAAATTGTAACGGTAGGTGTCGTCCGTTGTATTCACTCCCTCTGTAGCCTTCAGATAGACGTAGTTCACGTTGGGGTCTTTTGCGACTTCGTCCCAGTTGATACGACCCTGGTAGTGGCTGACATCTATTCCATGCAGTTGCTCGCTTGAAACGCGAGCTGACAACATTGGCATATTCAACACGCCCGAATGCCTGTCGGGCCTTGCTTGTGGAGCAATGGGGTCAGGCAGTATTTCTGGAATAATAAATTCCTCATGTTTCGTCTTTTTCTGTTTAGAGTCATTTTGAGCCCATGCCACAGAAAAAAACGAAGAGAATAATATAGCTACTAAAATATGTATATAGGAATGACGTATGCTTGTCATGTGTATCATCGTGAAATTCGCCACAAAAGTAGTCTTTTTAGTTCTAATTTACAACTAATCTGCCAACTCTTCACCATTTTAATGATTTTAAAGACTCCAAACACGTTACATATCATGAATAATGAGTAATTTTGAAGTCGAAAACAACAGCCACGACATTATGAAAAGAAATAAAGTTTTATCAGTAGCATTAGCGACACTCATTCTGACAAGCAGCTGCGGCACTACCTACCAAGCGGCTGGCGGAGTTACAGGAGCCATGATTGGAGGACAGGTAGGCGAAGCTATCGGGTTCCTCACGGGACACGGACCTTTCCGTGGTGAAAACAGCGCTCTCGGCAATCTTGTCGGCATGGGAGTTGGTGCCGTATTAGGTGTTGGCATCGCTTCTCAAATTGAACGAAACGAGCAAGCTGCAAACACACAAACTTATGATGCACCTTATGAAGACTACCAGACAGGAGGAGGCGCCTATATGGGTGCTGCACCTTCTGTTCGAACCAATATCTCCCCACTCAACTATATGGACGGAGATGGCGATGGCTATCTGTCTAAAGGAGAAACGATTGAGATAGAAGGATTCATTACGAACACAACACGCGAACAGCTCAATAATATAGTCATCTACCTGAGTACAGACAACAATAAAAACTGCAGCATATCACCATCTTTGACAACCTCGTTAGAACCAGGCCAAAGAATCAGATATACAGGACGCATACACTGCAAGAAAGCTAAAAAAAACCAAAGCGTTTCTGTACGCTTGAACGTTGCATATGCAGACAAAACCAACACAAGCAATCCGCTGGTGATTGGAATGAGATAAATCTTGTGAACCTCAGCAAGAAAGGCGAAACATGCACATAGCCTTTATAAAATTCTGAGCACCGTGTACGTAATATTACGCAGACGGTGTTTAAAACATCATAAGTACGGCAATGGCCACAGCAAGACGTTCTGCCATCGAAAGTCTGACATGTGAGCAAGATTTCTCTGGACAAATTCTTCCGCTTTCCTTCTGCGCACCCGCAAACGCCATTACGATGCACCCTTCATCGTAATTACGATACATACATCAGCGTAATTGCGATGAAGGGGAGATCCCTTTCAAGCATATGCATCTTTCAAAAAAGCAACAGCAAACATTGCAAAACGGAGACAAAACACAGATGAAATTATATAAATTACAATGGCCCTAACAAAAAAAATAAAATCTTCTGTTTTGTATGGAGAGAAATGCCTAACTTTGTAACTCTATTCTATCAAAGAACGAACAATATTATCAATAAGTTTACAATTATAAAATTCAGAAGAAAAATGGCTGACACAAAAAAAATCAAGACAGCTCTTGTATCAGTATTCCACAAAGACGGACTTGACGAACTTCTCGCAGAACTGAACAAAAACGGGGTTAAATTCTTGTCAACAGGTGGCACACAATCATTTATCGAAAGCCTCGGCTACCCATGCCAGAAAGTAGAAGACCTCACAACATACCCTTCAATCCTCGGCGGTCGCGTAAAGACGCTTCACCCCAAAGTGTTTGGAGGCATTCTCGGACGCCGCGAGCTGGAAAGCGACCAGCAGGAAATGGCAAAATATGAAATACCAGAAATAGACCTCGTAATCGTAGACCTCTATCCATTCGAAGAAACTGTTGCCAACACAAATGACGAGCCAGCCATCATTGAAAAGATTGACATTGGCGGCATCTCGCTCATTCGTGCTGCAGCCAAGAACTTCAACGACGTTGTCATCGTGCCAAGCAAGGCAGAATACAAGCCACTGCTCGACATCGTGAAGGCTCAAGGTGCCGAAACCACAAAAGCGCAGCGCAAGCAGTTTGCTGAACGTGCATTTGCAACATCAAGCCACTACGACACAGCCATTCACGAGTATTTCGCAAAGTAAAAAAACGAAGAATATATAAAGAATTGAATAAAAAAATGGGATTTTTCTCTTTGACTCAAGATATTGCGATGGACCTCGGCACCGCAAATACCATTATCACCTGTAATGGCAAGATTGTGGTGGACGAACCTTCTGTCGTTGCACTGGACAAGAAAAACAACAAGATGATTGCCGTGGGTAAAAAGGCAAAGATGATGCACGAAAAAACCCACGAAAACATCCGTACATGCCGTCCGCTGCGTGATGGTGTGATTGCCGACTTCTATGCCTGCGAGCAGATGATGCGCGGACTCATCAAGATGGTAAAGACAGGACACCATCTTTTCACACCTTCACTCCGCATGGTCATTGGAGTCCCTTCTGGATCGACAGAAGTAGAACTTCGTGCCGTTCGTGACAGCGCAGAGCATTCTGGCGGACGTGACGTCCACCTCATTTTCGAGCCAATGGCAGCAGCCATCGGTTGCGGCATTGACGTTGAAGCTCCAGAGGGACAGATGGTGGTTGATATAGGTGGTGGCTCAACCGAGATTGCAGTCATCTCCTTAGGAGGCATCGTCAGCAACAACTCAATCCGTGTAGCTGGCGACGAACTCACAGCAGACATTCAGGAATACATGTCACGCCAGCACAACGTAAAGGTGTCTGAGCGTATGGCCGAACGTATCAAAATCAATGTCGGTTCTGCACTCACCGACCTTGGCGAGAATGCCCCAGAGGACTTCATCGTGTACGGTCCAAACCGTATCACAGCCCTTCCAATGGAAATATCTGTATGCTATCAGGAAATCGCACATTGTATTGACAAGACCATAGCAAAAATTGAAACAGCAGTTCTGCAGGCTCTTGAACAGACACCTCCTGAACTCTATGCCGACATCGTGAAAAATGGCATCTGGCTTACAGGTGGAGGCGCTTTGCTGCGCGGCCTTGACAAGCGCCTTACAGACAAGATACAGATTCAGTTCCACGTCAATGAAGACCCATTGCACGCAGTAGCTAAGGGCACAGGCATTGCGCTGAAGAACGTTAATAATTTCCAGTTCCTTATGAGCTAACGTGCCATGCGTGCACTGATAGACTTAATCATAAAAAACAAGCACTGGTTTGTATTCATAGGCCTGGAAGTATTAAGCTTGGCTTTCCTTTTCAGCTATAATGGATATCAAAAAAGTGTGTATTTCACAACAGCTAATGACGTGGTAGGTTCAACCTACAACGTCATTAGTGGCATTACGTCCTACCTTCATTTGCAGGAAGAAAATCAGGCACTTGAACAGACAAACGAAGAACTTCGCCGGCAGATTATCGAAATACAGCGGCAAATAGACGAACATCATTTGGACAGCATTCTACGGATGCCTTCTTTGCCCAAGAAATACGATTTAGTTCATGCACAAGTCATCAACGGGACATTGCACAAGTCGAATAACCTTCTGACAATCAATAAAGGAGAGGCAGATGGCATTCGTCCTGAGATGGGAGTCGTATGTTCACAAGGTGTTGTGGGAATTGTATACATGACCAGTGAACATTACAGTATTGTGATGCCAATTCTGCATGTCAACAGTAAAATCAGCTGCCGACTGCGCAACTCAGAATATTTCGGCTCGCTGATATGGCAAAGAGGCTATGCCGACATTGCCTATGTGACTAGCATTCCTCGTCATGCAGAAGTTGCCCCAAAAGATATTGTTGAGACCAATGGATTTTCAGACATTTTTCCTCCAGGACTTCCAATAGGAATGGTTCATCGTATCAATGACTCAACTGATGGAATCTCCTATATGCTCCGTGTTAAACTATTCACAAATTTTACGACTCTACGCAACGTTTCTGTAATTACCAATTACCAATCAGCAGAACGTCGCCAACTAGAAGAAATGGCAGAAATGCATGATAAGCAATAGCTTGTCCCCAAGAAGGCACATCAAGAAACATCGCCACTAATTTATAACCCCAGCAAGATGAGTTCTACATTCCTTTTACGCACAGCAAGATTGATGATAATCTTATTTTTTCAGATTGTCGTTTTCAACCACATACACTTGTTGGGGTATATTACTCCTTTAGTGATTGGCTATATGCTGGTGTGCTTCCATCGCAACACGTCTCGCATAGCCGTTCTTCTATGGGGTTTTTCTACAGGATTTCTTTTCGACATTTTCAGTAATACGGCAGGAATGGCTGCAGCATCCTGTACACTAGTTGCGCTAATGCAGCCAGCATTGTTGCAGATGTTTTGCCCTCGAGATGCAGCAGAAGACCTTGTTCCGACCTTCCACAGTCTAGGTTTCTGGAGCTACTTGCTTTACATCTTTATCTTAATGCTTGTATTACATGGAGCATTTTATCTGCTTGATGCTTTTACACTCATAGATTGGCAACTCACAGCATATTCCATTATAGGAGGAAGTCTGTTTACGACGATTACCATTGTTTTGATAGAACTCATCGTGCGTTCTCATAAAAGCACCTCACATTTCAGTTAGCCAGCGATGAAAAACCATATTTACGAATACAGGAAATTTGTCATTGGCGGAATTGCACTTATTATTGTTCTTTGCTATATTGCCAGACTTGCTTTTCTTCAACTTTCCAACGAAGAATACAAGACCCGCGCTGATAATAATGCTTTCCTAAACAACGTCATCTTTCCATCTCGTGGCGTCATTTACGACCGCAATGGAGAACTCCTCGTTTACAATCAGCCAGCTTATGACATTATGGTTATCATGCGAGAAATTAAGAATCTCGACACACTCGACTTGTGCAAAACACTCAGCATGACCAGAGAGGAGTTTGACAACCGTATGAAGACCATTAAGGACAGAAATAAAAACCCTGGTTATTCCACCTATACTCAACAACTGTTCCTGTCTCAGATTCCAAGCGAAGAATTCAGTTTTTTCCAAGAAAAGCTATTTAGATATCCTGGATTCTATGTGCGTGAACGAACCATACGTAGATACTCGACCGAAAACTGTGCACATGTGCTGGGAGATGTGGCAGAAGTTTCATCTGCGGATGTTAAACGAGATGAATATTATGAACCAGGTGATTATATTGGTAAACAAGGAGTTGAACGCAGTTACGAGAAAGAGCTAAGAGGAGAAAAAGGCGTAGAAGTACTCTTGCGTGATGCACGCGGACGTATTCAGGGGCATTATCAGAATGGAGCTTTTGACCGTAAGCCTATACCAGGTAAAAACCTTACATTGTCCATCGACATCAAGCTGCAGCAACTTGGCGAACGTTTAATGCAAGGGAAAATGGGTTCAATTGTTGCAATAGAACCTGCAACTGGTGAAATTCTTTGCATGGTCAGCGCACCTTCCTATGACCCTCACCGTATGGAGGGAAAACAACGTGGAGCGCAAATGCTGGAAATGCAGCGAGATCCCATGAAGCCCATGCTGAACAGAGCGGTTTCAGGAACCTACCCTCCTGGTTCCACATTCAAGATATCTCAAGGACTCACATTTTTACAAGAAGGTATTATAACTTCATCTACGCAATATCCTTGTGTTGGAGGTTTTAGATTTGGCAAGTTAAAATTAGGCTGCCATGCACATGGTGCTCCATTACCCCTTGTTCCATCTATTGCCACTTCGTGCAACAGCTTTTTCTGCTGGGGATTATACAACATGTTCAACAACAGGAAAAACTATCAAAGCACACAAGAAGCCATGACTACTTGGAAAGATTATATGGTTAGCATGGGATTTGGATACAAATTAGGAGTAGATTTACCTGGCGAGGCTCGAGGGATGATTCCCAATGCAGAATACTATACTCGACGACTGGGGAAGTCGTGGTCGGCTCTGACCGTCATTTCTATCTCTATTGGACAAGGTGAAGTAACTCTTACTCCTCTGCAAATTGCAAATCTTGGTGCAACTGTGGCTAATCGAGGCTATTACATCACGCCCCATGTGGTTAAAGCTGTTGAAGGAGGAAATGTTGCCGACAGCTTATTGGTGAAGCATTTTACTAAAGTTGAAAAAAAGTTTTATGACATAGCTGTAGAAGGAATGCGTAGTGCTGTAACAGGAGGAACCTGTAGAGCTGCAAACAGCCTGCAATACGAAGTTTGTGGAAAGACAGGAACGGCACAAAATCGTGGACAAGACCACTCCGTATTCATGGGGTTTGCTCCTAAAGAAAATCCACAAATAGCCATTGCTGTTTATGTCGAAAACGGAGGCTTTGGTGCACATTATGGTGTACCTATCGGAGCATTAATGATGGAGCAGTATATCAACGGTTCTCTTTCTCCTGAAAGCGAAAAGAAAGCTGAAGCCTTCCAACAAAAACAGATTAATTATGGGACAAGAGAGAGGTAAGAGAGGTGTGTTTCTAAGCATTGACTGGATGACGATTGCTCTTTATGTGGTGCTCATCATCTGGGGATGGTTCAGCGTATGTGGAGCCTGCTATGACTTCAACAATCCAGATTTGTTCAGCTGGGAAACCAATTCTGGCAAACAGATTGTTTGGGCAGGAACCTCGCTTGTTTTGGCCTCTGTGCTTATGCTGATAGAAAAGAAGTTTTACGACACAGCGGCCTACGTCATCTATGGCGCATTAATGCTTCTACTCATCGTAACGATTATTATTGCTCCTGATACAAAAGGTTCGCGCTCATGGCTGCCTATAGGAAGTTCCATAAAACTTCAACCTGCAGAATTTGCTAAATTTGCCACAGCTTTAGCTTTAGGAAAATTTATGGGCGAATATGGATTTCGCATCAAGAAAACAAAGGACATTAGCATCGCCATTGCTCTCATCATGCTCCCCATGCTCCTTATCATCTGCCAAAAAGAAACAGGATCGGCCTTGGTATATTTTGCATTCTTTCTGACACTTTACCGTGAAGGCATGACGGGCTCACTCCTCTTTAGCGGATTCGCCTGTGTCGTCTATTTCGTTGTTGGAATGAAATTCTGCGATGATTACATCACAAATATGCCTGTTTCTATTGGAGAATTTTCCGTGCTGCTTCTCGCCATGATTTTCTCCATTGGCATGGTATGGATTTATTGCCGTAACACTCTGGCAGTAAAAATCTTAGCAGCATCCTGTCTGGGAACGACCTGCATTGCTATGCTGTTCTCCATGTATGTCATACCATTCGATGTCTGCTATGTGATGCTGGGACTTTGTATCCTCATGGCTACCTATATTATTGGTCTTGCCATTTATACACACATCTACAGATATGCTCTTATTGCGCTATTTGCAGTACTCTCCACTTCATTTTTCTATATTAGCAATAGTATCCTGAATCACATGGCGCCTCATCAGCGTACACGCATAGAGGTGCTGCTAGGCAAAAAAGACGATCCCAGAGGAGCTGGTTACAACGTCAACCAGGCTAAAATTGCTATTGGTTCAGGAGGACTCAACGGAAAAGGATTCCTGCAAGGCACGCAGACAAAGCTCAAGTATGTACCAGAACAGCACACAGACTTCATTTTCTGCACAGTAGGCGAAGAAGAAGGATTTATAGGAGCTGCAGGCGTGCTCATTGTTTATTTGTTCTTCATCTGGCGTCTCATCGTTGTTGCAGAACGACAACCTGACACTATGGGCCGAATATATGGCTACTGCGTGTTAAGCATTTTCCTTTTCCATCTCTTCATCAATGTTGGGATGGTATTAGGACTAACTCCTGTCATCGGCATCCCACTACCCTTTTTCAGCTATGGAGGCTCCTCGCTATGGGGATTCACCATCCTGCTTTTCATCTTTCTGAGGATGGACGCAGAACGAAATATGAAGAGACAATAAACCACATTCCAGCTTCTTGCTATACCACTATTACGTTACACCCTGCATCGTAATTACGTTACACCCTGCATCGTAATTACGTTACACCCTATAGCGTAATTACGGTACAAGGCGAAATATTTAATTACCTAAACTTATGCTTGATTTTCTCAAAACAAATGAGTATATTTGCAACAGCTAAGCTAAAAAAGATAGCTATGAAACGTTTTTTACATATCCTCACCATGTGTGTCTTGACGACATCACTTCATGCCCAAGGAACAGACACGACAAAAATCATGTCATACATTCAAAAAGCCATGAATTTCAACAAGGTTATTCCACAAGAAAAAGTGTATCTTCACTTTGACAATATGGGTTACTTTGAAAATGAGACAATGTGGTTCAAAGCTTATGTGACCAAAACAGATAATGGCTCCCCTACCAACTTGAGCAAGGTGCTGTATGTAGAATTGCTTAATCCTAGCGGAGATGTGATAAAGACACGCAAATATCCCATTGATGAAAATGGGCAGGCGCATGGAGACTTGATGCTCGACACCTTGCTGGGCAGCGGTTTCTACGAAGTGCGTGCATACACTCGCTACATGACCAACTGGGGAGTAAATGCTGTATTCTCTCGCGTTTTTCCTATCTTCAAGACTCCTAAGGAAGAAGGAAACTATAAGGATTTGACTATTCAGAACCGTCTCTACAAACAACGCGACCCTAACAATCGTGACCGTACAGATTCTCTTTATCTGAACGCCATCGGAGAGGGTGTTTACAGCAGCAAACTTGCAAAAAGCATTAGCATACAGTTTTATCCTGAGGGAGGACATTTGATTGTTGGCAAAAAGTGTAGAGTTGCCATGCTGGCAGTCGATGACAACGGAATCCCCTACCAAGCAGAAGGGTTCGTCATGAACGAAAAAGGAGATGTACTCTCAACCGTAAATACCGACAGCCTTGGCAGAGGCATGTTCGATATCATTCCCGACAGTGGCGCCTTATCTTTCCAAATGAAAAACTTGAAGGACAAAACACAGTTTTTCCAACTTCCTGCAGCTAGAAAGGAAGGTCATGCCTTACACTTTGATGTAATCAGCGAAGAGATGAGTGCATCCATTCAAACCACAGACAGCCTCTGTGGCGCCTTGTTAGGATATGTAGTAATGCACAACGGAAATATTCTGCTGGCAGATACGCTGAAAGCCGTTCCAAATATGAAAATCCTCTTAGACAGGAAGGCCATGCAGGAAGGAGTTCATCAGTTCACGCTGTTTGACACAAAAGGAGAAATTCAGGCAGAACGCCTCTTTTTCATCTGTCCCAAGCCAAACGACAGCGACAGCATACGCATAACATCTGCCACAAAGAGTCTCAAGCCTTGTGGAAAGGTTGAGCTAGAGCTTCAGACAGAGCCCAATGCCTTTCTCTCGTTCTCAGCCATCGATGCAGAAAACATGACGAACGGCAAACAGGGCAACATGAAGACATGGATGTTGCTTAGTTCAGAAGTAAAAGGCTATATCCATCATATTGACTACTACTTCGAAGCAGACGATGAGACACATCGCCAATCTGCCGATTTGCTCATGATGACACAGGGCTGGAGACGATATGACTGGAGATTGATGTCTGAAAAGTATATTTTCCGCAAATCGCAACCCATAGAGGACAAGTTTTATGTGTTTGGACAGTTGAAGGCATATCGAAAGAAAAATCCAGTTAGCTTTGTAAACATGGAAGTGATGCTTTACAACAAAGAAGGGCAAAGCCTCATAGGAAAGACTCAAACTGATTCCTTTGGTAATTACGCTTTCGAAATGCCTTTTGTGGATGGCAAGTGGAATATGCAAATTTATACAAAAAAAGGTACCCCCAAAGGCAACAAACGCAAAACCTATTATGTGGGAATTGACCGCCAGTTTTCACCTACTCCACGTTTCATTACACCTTTAGAGTCAGAAATACAGAAACCATTAAAACCAAATTTCTTTGTCAAAACCCAAAAATTTACTAATTTAGAGGAAGAAGCAGTATTCATTCCAATTACAAAGAAGACTCACATGCTTCAGAATGTAACCGTTAAAGCAAAACGCAGATACTTCACGAATGACGATTGGGCATATAAGAACGAGAATTTCGGACGCCAGTACGCTACGTTGTATTACGATGCCGACAAAGATTGTAATGACATTCAAGATAAAGGTCTTCCTGTTCCTTATATTTTTACATATTTAGAGGAAAGAAACTCTTTATTTGAATACTATCCTGCCCGCAGGTCGCTTAAAGTTAGAGAATATGTTAAATATGCTGGACGTGACATTATTTGGATTGTTGATAATGGAGAACGAAAGCATGTTCCTCCAGTGGCGGAACTATGGTTAGATGATATCAAATCCATCTATATAGTTCCTGGAGCCCCAGAAAATACAAATGGAAGTGTTAGCATTTATCTCTATCTCCATACAAAAGTGACAACAGAAAGTCAAAAGGGATTGCGCAGAACATACTTCCAAGGATTCAATGCTCCTTCAACATTCAAAATGGAGGATTACAGCATCATTCCTCCTATGGCAGACTTCAGAAGAACGATCTACTGGAATCCTAATGTCCGTACAGATGCCGAAGGAAAAGCAAAGGTTGAGTTCTACAACAACTCAACATGTCAAGAAATGTACATCAGTGCAGAAGGTATTACGTCTGATGGAAAAGTTTTGATAAATGAATAAAGAAACTTTGTCCCATAAAGCATAAAAGCATATCGGAAAGGCCATTCTTTTCAACGTTTGCTTAGATGTCGTATGTTTTTTTCTTAACTTTGCAGCGAAATATTTTAGAGATGAGACTTTTCTTACACATTATTATATATATAAGCATTCTTTTGTATCCTCTTTCTGCGTCTTCCATGTCCGACGACGGAGATTTCATTGTAGTATTGGATGCTGGACACGGAGGCAAAGATCCTGGAACAATCGGAACATCACGTTCGAACAGAGAAAAAGATATAGCCTTTAATATTACTATGGAAGTTGGAAGAATGCTGAAAAGCAACAATCCCAACATCAAAGTTGTATATACCCGTTCAAAGGACGTCTTTGTCGAACTTGGACGTCGTGCCGAGATTGCCAATGACGCAAAGGCTGACCTTTTCATCTCTATCCATGTCAACTCCTTGCCCAAAGGTTCTCGACGCAGCGTGAATGGTGTCCAATCATACACGTTAAGTCTTTCTACTGCTGAAACAAACCTCGAAGTGGAGAAAAGAGAAAACTCCGTCATTGCCTTAGAAGGCGAAGCTGCAAAAAAATATAATTACAATGCTACCCCAGAAAGCAACATCATGTTTGAACTGATGCAGGACCACGACATGAAAGAAAGTGTTGCTTTTGCCCAAACAGTACAGAACGAAATGATTCGTACAGGTGGGCGCAAAGACATGGGAGTTAGGCAAGCCAATCTGGCAGTACTGCGCCTCACTTATATGCCAAGCGTATTGCTCGAGGTGGGATTCATGTCAAATCCAACAGAAGAAAAGTTCTTGATGTCCAGCAATGGACAGAAAAAAATGTCAAACAGCATCTATAATGCTATTGTACAGTACGTATCGGCTAGGACAGGGCAACCTCAAGCATACCAACCTGCGATTGAAGCAGCACCTGAAGAAAAAGCAGCACCGGCCCAAGCTGTTACTGTTTCATCTAACACCCCAAAGATTACTTATAAAGTTCAGGTGTTAGCTGGAAACGTTAAACTCAAAAGTAATGACAGGCAATTCAAAGGTCTGAAATGCGAAATGCACACAAAAAACGGAAAGTACATTTATACTCATGGCGCTGCATCAACTCGAAAAGAAGCAGAGAAAATTCGTAAATCCATTTTGAAAAAATTTCCCGGAGCATTTATAGTTCAATTTGAGGAATAAGTTTAATATAATAACAGAGTAACGAATTAAAACAACCACAACAATATGAAAATCAGCAAGGAAATAAAAATCGCATTAGTAGCCATCGCTGCTATCCTGATTGTATATGTAGGAATCATCTTCCTGAAAGGACTCAAACTTTTCAGTAATGACGTTTCTTATTATGTCGAAATGACCGATGTACAAGGCATGCCCACAGCATCAGACGTACGTGCCAATGGTCTAAAAGTCGGTTTTGTGAAAGAAATCACTTTCAATCCAATCAAACAAAACTTGACTGTCGAAATCTGTGTCAATCCTGATTTCCAGATTCCCCAAGGCACTACTGTTTACATGACCAAGGAAATGCTTGGAAGTGCCATGATGAACTTGAAATTAGGAACAGACCCAACTGTCATCCTCTCGCCAGGTGACACCATCAATGGAACACCCATGACCGACCTTATGACTGCGGCCGGAAACATGATTCCTCAAGTTGAAAAAATGCTTCCGAAAATGGACTCTATCCTTTCTGCATTGAACACACTGGCTAACGACCCCTCTCTTTCAACGTCCATGCTCAATATGGCTACCATATCAGAGGAACTTAAAACTACTACTTCGCAATTAAATGGACTTCTAAGCAAAGATGTTCCGCAACTCATTTCTAAAACAAACAATATTTGCACAAACCTGGAGACAACAACCAATAGAATCAATCAAATTGACATAGTTGGCATGGCACAAAAGGCTGACGCAACTCTCAATAATGTGAACGACCTAACTTTCAAACTAAATACAGCAATGAAGAGCAAAGAAACATCGCTCGGCATGTTAGTCAATGACAATTCTATCGCCTTGCACATCGACTCTACCTTGATGAACTCTTCACGCCTGCTTGAAGACCTCCGATTACACCCTAAACGCTATGTACATTTCTCACTTTTCGGCAGAAAAGAAAAATAAAAAAAACAAAAAAAGAAAATATGAAAAAAGATACTATTTGAATTTTGTTCAAACAGTATCTTTTTTGTTTTATCTTTGTCAAATGTTATATAAAGAATGGAATAACAAAGAATTACATCTTTGTTATTTTCAATATCAAGATAGAAATTAAAAGTTCTTAACTTTTATAAAATACTAGTTTACAACACATTAATATTAGTTGATAAAATAAAATACTTTCTGAACTTAACAAACGTAAATGGCTGATATGAAGCATCTTTTCTTTAAGAATAAATAACAGCGCTTTTTATAAATTTTGATGTTTGAAAAAAAAAGGCGAACTTTGCATTCGTAAAAATCACATGAGAATCACTACTCTAAGCTAACGTAACTCTAATGGAACAAACTCCAAAACAACTGTGGGATAGATGTCTCGATATTATTCGCGACAATATCACACCAGAACAATTCGCGGCTTCGTTTGCCTTTGTCGAACTTCACAGTTTCGAAAATGGCAAGCTGGTACTTAATGTACCTAGCGAATTTGTCAAGAAGTTATTGGAGGACAACTTCCTGCCATTGATGGCTTCTACATTCAAAAGAGTATTTGGCGATAGCATCAAAGCATTATATTATAATGTGGCAGTGGTAAAAACAACGCCAGGTTGTGAAGTTGTAGAAAAAACCAATATTACTCCAAGAGTTACCAACGGAGAGCCACGTCTCGATGCCCGCAAATCACCAGACGATGTGACAGCTCCAATGGTACAAGATTTAGATTCTCAGCTCTACCCTCATTACCAGTTCGACAATTATATCGAAGGCGAGAGCAATCGACTGGCACGTTCTGTCGGTGAATCTATTGCCAATAATCCAGCAAAGACATTTAACCCATTCTTTGTATATGGACCTTCCGGATGCGGAAAGACCCATCTCATTAGTGCCATTGGAACGCGTATAAAAGAACACCATCCACAAATGCGTGTTCTTTACCTGTCTGCGCATCTTTTTACTGTTCAATATACAGACGCAGTACGCCAAAACAAGGTGAATGATTTTATCCGATTCTACCAAACTATTGATACGCTGATTCTTGACGACGTACAGGAACTTTCAGGAAAAATACAGACTCAAAACACTTTTTTCCATATATTCAACCATCTGCATATCAATGGAAAGCAAATTATCCTTTCTGCAGACCGTCCACCTATCGCCATACAAGGACTCGAAGACCGTCTTCTCACTCGTTTCAAATGGGGTATGCAAGCTGAAATAGAGAAGCCGACACGGAATCTACGACTAGACATTCTCTCTGCGAAAGTTGAAAAAGAAGGATTAAACATTCCATATAACGTATTGAAATTCATCTCTGAAAATTTAGATGAAAGCATCCGCGATCTCGAAGGCATTATTAATTCGCTCATTGCATATTCAGTTGTTTACAATTGTAGCATTGATATGAATCTTGTTAAGAAAGTCCTTCCAAGATTTGTAGAAAGAGATGAAACACCTATCACAATTGACCACATCAAGCAATGCGTTTGCAATCATTATAATCTGAAAGTAAGTCAGATAGAATCACGCATACGTACTCAGCAGATAGCTCATGCACGACAAGTTGCCATGTATCTTGCAGATCAATTAACAGATAAATCTCATGTACAAATAGGTTTGTATATTGGTAATCGTAATCATTCTACCGTAATACACGCTATTAAACAAATTAGCGGTATTATGGAAATGGATGAAAAAATCAAACTTGACATCAAGGAACTGATAGAAGAAATCAGGCTTTCTAAAAAATAAAAATTTGTTTGGAAAAATAGAAGGAGGGAAACAAAAAAAATATTTCCCTCCTTCATTGCATTAAACACCTTGAATTCGACGAAAAAGATATAAAAACTAGCTGCGCAGAATTGACGCAGACCATAGCCTATAGAACTTCACATAATGGCATCAACAAACAGCATTTGGGGCTTTACCCGCCTACATAATATTATAAACACCTTGTACGAAATATTTTAAACACGGTGATTAAGGTATTATGCACACGGTGAGCACGTAAGGAGTCAAATCTTATTTTGGAAAATAAGAAATTGCAGGCAACAGAGAGAAAACATTGTTTCGTCGAATTCACTTTAAATATGCAGAGAATTAAAAATCACGTATAAAAGAACATATCAACATTTCGATGCGGGACACACCGTATTACTGTCGTATAACTATTTTAAATGAATCAATAGGCTGCCATGTTTCTACCGTAATTCTCCTTTAGCTTTCAAGAGCCGAGTATGGGCAATAAACAGATTCCAACGGGCTTCAATAAGATTTGCGCTACTTTGTTGCCAAAGGAATTGGGCTTCAAGATAGTTGCTCAGCATTTCAAAACCAACTTCGTACTGTTGTTTGGATAAACGCACATGCTCTGCTGCTTGCAAGAGAGCCTTTTGGCAAAGATTCAATTGTGCATGGGCTTCTTCATACGCGTTTTGACATTGCAAAAGTTCAAGTTGCATCTGCTCATTGAGGTCTTGTTGCTCAAGCAGAGCAATCTGATGGCTTGCTCGTGCAGAATTAACTTTTGCGGAAGCCTCTCCAAAAATATTAACAGGAATATTTACAGCAACAGCAACAGTAGCAGCTCCGCTGTTAGCAAGTTTTCTACCCACCAATGTACCACCATTCAAATATGTATATGATGCACTTAGTGAAACATTTGGCAAAAAGTCACTCTTTACAAGCTTTATGTTTTGGCGCGCCATTTCTGTCTTACGTTCAATAATGGCATACTCAGGACGTGAAGATACGTAAAGTGCTGAATCATGGTCATCAAGAACTTGATAAATGTTAGAAAATGTATCAGGAGGCAAGATGCTAATGGACGTGTTAATTGGCATACCAATGATGCGACAGAGATTCATAATAGCAAGTCTGTTGGCATTTTCGGCTTTCTTTATAGACAAATCTGCTTCGTTCATTTTGACTTGAACTTTCATCAGGTCATTGCGAGTACTCATACCATGTTTGAGAGCTGCTTCTACATTTTTTTTTAGCTCTTCAAGCATTGTCCTGTAGCTCCGTGCCACATTGGCAAGTTCTGATGTTTTTGCCACAATACAGTAGGCTTCATCTGTTTTAACAATAACTTCCGACTCTGTTAGACGCACATTTTCAATAGCTATTCGAGTTCCGAGTTTAGCCATTTCGTAGGCCGTAGAAATTTTACCTCCTGCGAAAAGAGGCTCTACGATAGAAATATTTCCAATGAACAAATTTTTCATTTTCCACTCGAAAGTTTGGTCGGGGAAATCGGCATATTGATTCAAACGATAGGTTCCATCGTGATTCTCCGTAACATCAGGCACATAGGAAGATTCGGAACCTACATACTTGTAAATGGGCAATTGTCCTCCTTCCATCGTAAAATCCCCATGAGCAAGGCTATATAGATCGATAGCCGTCAAATTAATTTGTGGATAATAGTTTGCTTTGTAAGCCTTTGCTTCAAAACGACTTTGTTCAAGTTTAACTCTGGCTGCAGCAAGCGAACGATTATGTAGAAGTGCTTTGGCACGACACTGTTCGATCGAGAGAGGCTGTGCATTTATCAAAACGAAAAAAAACAAAAAAACAGCGGTATGTATAAATTTCTTTGTGTTCATTTTACTTTGAAGAATATAGAATATAATACAGGGATGAAAACTAATGTAATAAGTGTTCCTACAAAAAGACCACCCATAATAATAACAGCGAGCGAACCAAACATGGCGTCAGACACAAGTGGAATCATACCAAGTATTGTAGTGAGACTTGCCATCATGACAGGGCGTAATCTGGATTTCGAACTATGTAACAATGCCTCACGAGGCAGAGTTCCTTGTGAAATTTCCAAATGTATTTCGTCCATTAAGACTATACCATTCTTTATCATCATGCCAACAAGTCCCAAAACGCCTACTATAGCGACAAATCCAAAAGGTTTTCCTGTAAGCATTACAACAGGAATAACTCCAATGATAACCAACGGAATACAGCAGAAAATAATAGCCGTTTTTCTATAATCATTAAATAGCATAATGAGAATCAAAATCATGATAACGATACAAAGTGGGAAATCACGAAATAGATACTTCATTGACTGATCACTAGCCTTCTTTTCCCCCCCCCAGGTAAGTGTATAGCCTTCAGGCAATGGTATTTGTTCAATTTTTTCTGCAATAAACTTACGAGCGGTTTCTGTGCCAATACCTGGGCATGGTGAACACTGCAAGCGTTGGGTACGTTCCCCGTCGTAACGAACAACTACAGGCTCTTCCCACCTGATGTCTATACGATGAGAAATTTGTTTCAAGGGGATTGTCTGTATGAGATTTTCTACAATCTCATCACGTGTCACAGTCCCAGCCATCAATTTCTGCATCGTAGAACGATTAAGGAACTGGCCGATATTGGGCATAAGCCCGAAAATACGAGCATTTTCAAGATTCGCTATACTATTTCCGTCTTCATCAGTGCATTTTACATAAATTTGTTCTGTATTGATACCATCATAAAAAGTACCAATTGGTACTCCCCCTGTATATGCCATCATAGACAAAGCCACGTCACTCCGAGAGAGCCCAAGTCCACGAGCAGAAGCCTGGTCATAAGCAATGTTAAGCATTGGCACTTGAGGTTCCCAATCTGAAGTCAAAAGATACACCTTCCCTGAAGCAGCGGCGATAGCGCGTGCGGAATCAACCAACTGATGCAGCACTGCTGGATCGGGGCCATGAAAACAGGCCTCTATTGGATATTTTTTGAACATCAAATTATAACGTTTGAATTTAACATACGCATCGGGGTATAACCTACTGATTTCTTTTTGTAACGCGTCAATATGTTCAACCAAGGCAGATGAAGATGTAAAATCTACAATAAGTTCACCATATGATAATGAGGGAGTTGCAATAGAACGAACAAGATTGTAGCGTGAGGGAGTTCCTCCAACAGAAGCAGTCACATGGGTAATGTAATCGCGCTTCATAAGCAACTGGCGTATTTCTTCCAAATCATTTGCTGTCTGCGTAGAGTTATAGCCTTCTGGAAGTTTGTATTCCATATACAGTTGATTGTATTCCATATCAGGGAAAAAGGCCTGATTGATGAACTTGCAGCAATAAATACTAAAAGCCAGCAAAGAAACTGATGAAGCGACTACAAATATCCGATGGCGTAGTCCCCAAATCAATATTTGATTAAGAATATCATAAGCCTTTCCTTCATAAAGATTTTTCGTCTCTTTTTGCGAAGAAGGAACGATCTGAGGAAGCATCCTGTTACACATTATAGGTACATGAGTCAAAGCAAGAATCCAACTGAGTATCAAACTTACAGCAATAACAATAAATAAATCTCGTACATAGACACCAGCCGTATCTGGACTCATAAAAATTGGAAGAAAAGCTAGAATCGCAATAAGAGTTGCACCTAATAAAGGCATAGCAGTTTTACCTCCAATAGATGTCAATGCCGCTACACGCGACTTTCCCTGATTCATGTCAACCAGCACTCCATCAACTATCACGATGGCATTATCGACCAGCATACCCATAGCCAAAACAAAACTTGCAAGCGACACACGCTGAAGGGTGCCATCGAAGTTGCGAAGCACAAAAAATGATCCAAAAACTATAACTATCAAACTTGCACCAATAATGACGCCACTTCTCCACCCCATGAAGAAGACTAGCAAAAGAACAACAATGAGAACTGATTCAAGCAAATTCACCAAAAAAGTATTCAAAGCATCATTCACTCGCTCAGGCTGGTAAAATACTTTTTTACAAGTAATTCCTGCTGGAAACTTTTGTTCAATTGATTGAATGACATTTTCCACCTGAGTACCAACTTTCAATATGTCATAATCCGAAGAACAAGCGATACTGATACCTAACGCCTTCTCACCGTCGTAAGACATGGAATTACGAGTAACATCTTCATACACTTTACTCACAACTGCAATATCTTTGATGCGCAACATATCGTCATCATGTCCTTGTATGAGCATATTGGATATATCTTCTATGGAATCAAACTTATCACCTACAGACACACGAACACGATGAGTGCCATTATCATAATAACCAGCATAACAAGTTTTGTTCTGATTGTTAAGTGTCATTATTACTTCGGTTGGCATCACACCAAGATTTGCCATCTTATCTTCTCGCAACTCAATGTTTATACACATATTACGTTTACCATATATATCAACACGAGCAATACCATCAATGCCGTTTACTTCACGTTTGATAAGTTCAGCATAATCATTTAAGACCTTATCGCTATAACCGTCTCCTGTAAGTGCATAAAACATTCCATACACATTGCCAAAATCATCACGCACTTGTGGAATAGAAGCACCTTCCGGAAGTTGATGCTGAATGTTTGACAATTTTCGACGAAGCATATCCCAATGCTGTTCTACTTCATCAGCAGGGACAGTTGTTTGTAACTCAACAGTAATGATGCTCAAGTCAGCGTAACTGGATGATTGGACATTATTTAAATTAGGTATTTCAAAAATGCTTTTCTCCAAAGGGTCTGTCACTTCTAATTCCACCTGATGTGCTGAAGCACCAGGATAAGTGGTGACAACCATCGCCTGTTTCACCTTAATTGAGGGATCTTCCAACTTTGGCATCGCATAGTAAGCAAATATTCCCCCAACAACAAGTATCAAAACTATAAAATTGATAAACTTACTACGATACAAAGCCCATTTACTGAGATTCATAATCCTATGTATTATAAATTATACATATGTTAATATAATATGTTATAACAAACCTCCTACATTGGACGGAGAAGGCTTCTGTAACACTTTGACTTTCTGGCCATCCTTAAGATGGTGAACACCCGAAAGAACTATATTTTCACCAGCTTTCACACCTTCAACTAGCATAGTGCCATCACGATTGATTGAATGTACTTTAATTTCACGCAAATGGATAGTGCTTAAATCAGAGCGATAAACAAACACCTGTGTTTTAGCATCTTGATGCAATATAGAACTTGAAGGGATACAAACATTACCTTCATTTTCACGTTTGGGGATTTCTGCATATACCATCGCTGTCATTCCTGGAGTTACCTTTTGAGCATCATACGGAGCAGCCAACATCAATCGAACCACATAAAGCTGTGAAGCATTTGCCTCTTTATTGACACGAGCTATACGAAGAGGAAAACTATCTTTTCCTGTTGATTCAAAACTACAATAAAAATTATTAATTTTTTCTATATCAACAAAATCAGATGAACTTACTTTTATTTCAACTTCAATTTTTCCACTTTCGAAAACACTTAAAACAGACATACCTTCGCCCACGGTTTCCCCCGCTTCATGAAACTTTGTCTGTACATAACCATCCACACTACTTCTCAGTTCCGTATCAGCTAATCTATTTTCGCAATTCTTTAATTTCTGAGCAATTTGCTGTAACCCATATCTCGCTTTGTCATAGTTGCTCGCCGTCACATTCCCTTCTTTATAAAGCGCCATCACGCGTTCTGCATCGGCCTTTACTTGCTGATATTCGGCCCGTGCTGCAGCCAACTGGACAACATAATCGCGATTATCCATTTTTGCAACAATTTGTCCTTTTTTTACGTAATCTCCTTCTTTTACCAGAATACGTTCAATTTGACCAGCAACACGAAAAGCAAGATTAACTTCAGAAACAGCCTTCGTTTTGCCCGTAAAAGTTGTAGCACTTACTCCTGAAACCGTTCTCACTTCTGATATAAAAACCGATGGTACAGCAGTGGGATTAGAGTCTTTCTTTACACAAGACAAAAAGACCATACATCCCAACGCACAAGCAATACATAAAAATTGTTTCATTTGGCTTTATTTAATTGAATATTCATCTGCAAAATTACTTTATTTATTCTTAACATTTGTGATGTCTAATAACGGTTTTTTGTCCTTTTTGTACTTTTAATTTCTTAAAAAAAGTTGAAAAAATTGGTGATTTTCTCAAAATGTAGTTACTTTGTGCAAAATTGCTTAGTATGACAGAAGAAAAAGTGACAATCTATGAATTAAAAGGTGGCGAAGTAAATATCCTTAAAGCAGAAAAGGAAAGCGTCAAACTGAACAAGACTGGAATGTTTCTTTGTAAAGAAGGCGAAGTAACCCTTACAATCGACAATAAAGAATACCGCCTTTACAAAAATTCCATAGTGGTTTATTTTTCCTATAGCAATTTACGGATTATCAACCATAGCGACAATCTACGAGGAACACTCATTGGCGTAAATTTGGAAACGATACAACCATTGCTGTATAATGTCACTAATTTCAATTCTCTATACATCATAAAACAATCTCCTCACTACATCCTTTCTGACACACAGTACAACATTATAGGTCAATACATTACTTTGCTCAAAGCCGCTTCGAAAAAAGATAAATCCACATTAGAAGATATCAACAAGAAGGAAGAAAGTCCTGTTCAAGAAATCGCCAAAAAGCAGGTTGAGTTACTAAGCTACGCCCTCATTTTGGAAATTCTGCAATGTTATGCCAGCACACTGGACAAAAACAACACTTTCTCAAGAAAAGATGATGTACTACATTTGTTTGTGACACAATTATATAAAAAATATCGAACAGAGCACAAAGTCACCTACTACGCAAATCTGCAATGTCTTACCACACGATATTTCAGTACTGTTATCAAAGAAAAATCAGGAAAAACGCCTAGTGAATGGATTACCACTGCACTATTGGTAGACACACGCAACTTACTAAAAAAGACAAATATGACCATTAAGGAAATCTCCGACACACTAAATTTCCCCAATCAAAGCTATTTTGGGAAATGGTTCAAAAAACTTACTTCGCTCAGCCCACTAGACTATCGAAACGGGAAAAAACCAAAAGAACCTGTTGATTACAATTTCACGGATATTGTCCAACGTGGAATGAACCAAGCCAACAACATATTATAATTCAAGTAAAAACTATAAAATATTGAAAATCAAATGAAAAAAATCATTTTCTTTTTAACAGCTATTATCTTTTTAGCTACTGTGAGCACTTCATGTGACGACACAGATAATCATGCAGAAGCAACATGTATATATTATGTCGGAGCCGACAGCATCGTTTACTCCAATGCTCTTGATGCACAATATGACAGCCTCATTTTGAAGAGTATTGATTCTCTGCAATTTACAGAATACATTTTTGAGGAAACAGCCCAAGTAAACTTTAATGGAATTGCAAGTGCGATTGCATTATGCAATAGTCAGGCTGAGAAAAAGTTTCTCAATAAGATGAGTTCTCCCATCAGTCTCCAACAGCTAGAAGACAGGCTTTACCATGACAACAAAATCTTCTTTAACGAACGAGGTATAACTAATGCAACAGACATAGACCTACACCAAATGACCATCCATGTAAGCTTATGGAGTTACACTTATAATGGTAAAATCAAAAGTAGTACAGCAAACATATATTAGTATCCTTATTATGAGGTTGTTAGTTTTAAGACACAAACTCAACAACCTCATAACTCGATATGCTAACCTTTAAACATGCAAAAACACCTTTTTCTAACCTTTATTTCCTTTCTTATAGCAATTGCTGCCATATCCCAACCTGCTTATGCCCCAGACATTCAGAAGGAACAACTAAACAGGGGACTCATTTGTTTTAAAGATGGGGATAGCCTTATTGTTTCATGGCGATTATTAGAGAATGAAGAATCAACTTCATTTAATATCTATAAAAACGATAAACTATTGAATAGCGAAGAAATAAAACATTCCACCTTCTTCAAAACATTAGTACCAAAAGACAATGCGACAATAAAGGTTGTGGCCGTGGAAAACAACAAGGAACGAAAGAAAAAAAGCGCATCATATACTATTACACCCAACATAAAAAGCTACATTCCCATTCCATTATCCAAACCTGAAAATGGAACCACTCCCGATGGAAACGTTTATACCTACTCAGCCAATGACGCTAGTGTAGGTGATGTGGATGGAGATGGAGAATACGAGATTATCCTCAAGTGGGAGCCTTCCAACAGCCACGACAACAGCCACGAGGGGTATACTGGCAATGTACTTATCGACTGCTATAAATTAACTGGGAAACTGCTTTGGCGCATTGACCTTGGAAAAAACATTCGTTCAGGAGCCCATTATACACAATTTCTCGTCTTCGATTTCGATGGAGACGGACGTGCAGAACTCATTACAAAAACTGCCGACGGCACGATTGATGGAAAAGGGAAAGTGATTGGAAACCCCAATGCAAACTGGGTTTCAAACGGTACGATAAACCTTTATATACAAGGGAAAAGCAACAAACAAAATCGCCACATCATTGGAAGGATTCTTGATGGACCTGAATTCCTTACCGTCTTTGACGGCGCAACAGGAAAGGCATTAAAAACAGTCAATTACCAACCGCCACGTGGCAACCCTTCTGATTGGGGAGACAGTTACGGGAACCGCTGCGATCGTTTTCTGGCAGCTGTTGCCTATCTTGACGGAAAACACCCAAGCGCCATCATGTGTCGAGGCTATTATACAAGATCGTGTCTTGCTGCATATGATTGGAATGGGAAAGACCTTAAACTACGCTGGCTCTTTGACTCTCAAAATACCCCATCCTATTCAGGACAAGGCAATCACAATTTGCGCGTTGCAGATATTGATAGCGACGGATGCGATGAAATTGTTTACGGAGCTATGGTTGTCAACAATGATGGGAAAGGGCTTTATTCTACAGCCATGGGGCATGGCGACGCCATGCATATGTTTCCCTTTTACCCCGACAGTACACAATTGCAAGTATGGAGCGTGTTCGAAAACAAACGCGATGGTTCGACTCTGCGTGATGCTCGAAGCGGACGAACTATATTCCAAATAAAGAGTAGAAACGATGTAGGACGAGGAATGGCTGCCGATATCGACCCCACCTGTTATGGAGCAGAAATGTGGTCGGCTTCACAGCGAGGATTCTTCGACGTGACAGGACAGCACCATTGCCCCACCAAGGCAATTCCACAAAACAGCGCCGTATGGTGGGACGGGGATTTGCTACGCGAATTACTTGACCGAAATGCCATTATGAAATGGGACTGGAAAACACAAAATGTTGTTACAATCAAAAACTTACATGCAGAGGGATGCTCTTTCAATAACGGCAGCAAACAAAACCCATGTCTTTCCGCAGATATTCTTGGCGACTGGCGCGAGGAAATCATTGTCCGCAACCATGAAAGTACGGAACTGCGAATCTACTCCACCACAATTCCCACTAAACATCGTTTTCCAACCTTTATGCTAGATATTCCCTATCGTGCAAGTGTCGCTGCTGAAAATGTAGGCTACAATCAGCCCCCAGAACTTGGATTTTATTTGGGTGCCGATATGAAACAATAGGTCATTGCAAGCCAATATATTAAAAGCGACCCATTAAAGAATTTAACATAATGTATTCCAAATTCACATACGCCCCCTCCTTTATAAAGAGTCTCTCTTTATCCTTGTGGTAGAGGGCGGGGATCCTTTTCCTCCTCACTTGTTTGAGGTTATTGGCTCACTTCATTATAAGGATACTAATATATGTTTGCTGTACTACTTTTGATTTTACCATCAAATTTATTCTGTCAACAAACAAGAGCTGCATAGTTGCACTATTACCCAGCTGTGTTTATAATGTTACAAATACCACGTAAGAAATATTTAGCAGGCTGTGTTTGAAATATTATAAAGACGGTGAACATATACATAGACAAAAAAACGATAAAAATGTTTTTCCGCCTACTTCTAATTCTTTTATTACGGAAATATAATGTGTATCTCACAAAAAAATGTTAACTTTGCACGAATTATGTGGTATTATAAGGTAAAATGAACGTAGCAATAGTTAAATACAACGCCGGAAACATCGGTTCAGTAGAGAATGCCGTAAAACGTTTAGGCATAGAACCAATGGTGACAGATTGCCCTGAACAGATTAGTGCAGCCGACCGTGTTATATTCCCTGGTCAGGGAGAAGCAAAAAGCACTATGGCATACCTAAAGGAGCATGGTTTAGACAAGGTAATCGTAAATCTGAAACAACCCGTATTAGGCATCTGTATTGGAATGCAGCTACTTTGCCGTCATAGCGAAGAATATGATACAGATTGTCTCGGTGTTTTTGATGTAGAAGTGAAGAGATTTCAGCCACAAGTGCATGAAGATAAAGTGCCACAAATGGGATGGAACACGATTGAGGACACACAATCCATGCTGTTTGAAGGCTTTGAAAAGCCAGAGTTCGTCTATTTTATCCACAGCTTTTATGTGCCAAAGTGTGACTTCACTATAGCAACAACTCACTACACTCAACCCTATTCATCTGCATTACAAAAGGAAAATTTCTACGCAACCCAGTTTCATCCTGAGAAGAGCGGAACTGTTGGCGAACGTATATTGAGAAATTTTATCGATTTAAAGGTGTAAAAAGACATTATTTCCACCCATCTCATTTTCCGGGAAAGAATAATTACAAAAACAAAAGATTCGAAGTTTTTTTGAGAAATGATTGAAATAATTCCAGCCATAGACATTATTGATGGAAAGTGCGTGCGTCTGACTCAAGGCGATTATGACACGAAAAAGGTGTATAACGAAGATCCTCTCGAAGTTGCAAAGATGTTTGAAGCACACGGCATCCGTCGTTTACATACGGTAGATTTGGACGGTGCTCGTTCGCAACATATTGTAAACTATAAGACCATAGAGAAAATAGCCGACCACACAAGCCTCGTCATTGACTTTGGAGGCGGCATCAAGACTGACGAAGACATCGACATCGCTTTTGCCAGTGGTGCGTCAATGGTGACTATTGGCAGCGTAGCCGTAAAGAATCCTGCGCTGTTTGAAACATGGATTGAGAAATACAATGACAACAAAATCATTCTTGGAGCAGACGTTAAGAATGGCCTGATCAGCATCAACGGATGGAAGGAGGAAGGCGAAGATGAGTTGATTCCGTTCCTGCATAAGTATGTCAACAAGGGAGTAGATAACGTACTTTGTACTGACATCAGCAAAGACGGCATGCTCCAAGGCCCATCAGTGGAATTGTACAAGGAAATTATGAAAGAGTTTCCAAAGCTGTTTCTCATTGCCAGCGGCGGTGTCAGCTGCGTCGAAGACATTGACATGCTGAACGAAGCAGGTATTCCTGCCGTTGTTTTTGGCAAGGCTATTTATGAAGGGAAAATCAAACTAGAAGAACTAGAAAAGTTTTTTAATCATTGAGAATAAATATCTTATAGTCTCCTTTTATCAATTAGGAAAAGATGTTAGCAAAGAGAATCATACCATGTCTTGACATCAAAGATGGTCAAACAGTAAAAGGAACGAACTTCGTTAATCTCCGTCATGCTGGCGACCCTATCGAGTTAGGAAAAACATATAGCGAACAAGGGGCAGACGAACTGGTGTATCTTGATATAACGGCATCGCACGAGGGAAGAAAAACTTTTACAGAATTAGTCAAGCGCATTGCCAAAGAAATCAACATACCTTTCACTGTGGGTGGCGGCATCAACGAACTGAAGGATGTTGACCGCCTGCTGAATGCCGGCGCTGATAAAGTGAGTATCAATTCAGCTGCTTTACGCAATCCTGGACTAATAGACGAAATTGCCCGCAACTTTGGCAGTCAAGTATGCGTAGTGGCTATCGATGCGAAATGTGAAGATGACACTATTCACGAAAATGGCGACCCAAATATTGATGGCGATTGGGTTTGCTATATCAACGGAGGAAGAGTTCCCACACAATATAAACTTTTCGACTGGGCAAAAGAGGCTAACGAGCGAGGAGCTGGCGAAATTCTTTTCACATCAATGAACCATGATGGTGTTAAAAAAGGATTTGCAGATGTGGCACTGAGAAAGCTATCAGATTCACTTACCATTCCAGTCATAGCATCGGGAGGTGCCGGAACAAAAGAGCATTTCCGCGATACTTTCCTTAACGGACATTGCGATGCAGCATTAGCAGCAAGCGTATTCCATTTTGGAGAGATTCCTATTCCGGAACTGAAACAGTATCTTGCCAGTGAAGGTGTAAATGTAAGACTTTAAGAAAAATAAAATAGAAGATTATAAAGACTAACAAATAATGAAAATCGATTTCAACAAAATGGACGGTCTTGTACCAGCTATCGTACAGGATGCCAAGACTTTGAAAGTGCTGATGCTCGGATTCATGAACGAGGAGGCATACAACAAGACGGTAGAAACAGGAAAGGTGACTTTTTACAGCCGTACACGTCAAACACTCTGGACAAAAGGCGAAACAAGCGGCAATTTTCTCAACGTTGTAGAGATTTTGAACGACTGTGACAATGATACGCTACTCATTAAGGCAAAACCAATTGGTCCTGTTTGCCATACTGGTGCCGACACTTGCTGGAACGAAAAGAATGAGAATCCAATCATGTTCATGGTTGAACTGCAGCGATTTATCGAAAAGCGACACAGAGAAATGCCTGAAGGCAGCTATACAACTTCACTTTTCAAAGACGGCTGTCATCGCATGGCGCAGAAGGTAGGAGAAGAAGCGCTGGAATCTGTAATTGAAGCTGTTGCTAACAATAACGAACGCCTCGTCTATGAAGCGTCTGACATGCTGTATCATCTCATCGTGCTGCTCACTTCAAAGGGACTTAGCATTGAAGATCTTGCAGCAGAACTGGCTGAACGCCACGATCCCAACTGGCATAAACACTAATATTCAATTGTCATTCATCCCCCCAATTGTCAATTAGAAGAAAATGAATCTGATTGATTATAAAAACGTCAACGTCTATCAAGAATCGCAACTGGTTTTACAGGATGTAAACTTCGACGTAAAAGAAGGAGAATTCATATACATCACAGGAAAAGTTGGAACAGGAAAAAGTTCTCTCCTTAAAACTATATACGGAGAACTCCCTGTCCTTGAAGGAGATGCAAAAGTTATTGGCTACGACATGAAAGAACTTAGACGTCGTAATCTGCCAGACTTGCGTAAAGAACTTGGCATTATCTTTCAAGACTTCCAACTATTGACCGACCGAACCGTAGATGCAAACCTCCGATTTGTGTTAAAAGCCACAGGATGGAAAAACAAAGTCGAAATCAACCAACGCATCAGCGATGTTCTTGACTTGGTTGGCATGTCAACAAAAGGCTACAAGATGCCATCTGAACTATCTGGCGGAGAACAACAGCGCATTGTCATTGCACGCGCCATCCTCAACAGCCCTAAACTCATCCTTGCCGATGAACCAACGGGAAACCTTGACCCTGAGACAGGAAGGCAAATCACAGAGTTGCTACAACAAATATGCAAAGCCGGAAGCACTGTCATTGTCATCACACACAACTTACAGTTGATTGACCAGTTCCCAGGAAGACAATTCAAATGCGAAAACCGTAAGCTGATAGAAATAAAGGATGAAAAAAAATGATTCATCAGACGTAAGAGAAGAATGAAACATTATTTATATATAAGAAGAAAATAAAAAGATAAAAATATGAAAGTACTCAAATTCGGCGGAACATCCGTTGGCACCCCACAAAGAATGAAGGAAGTCGTGAAACTCATTACCGACGGCGACCAGAAAATCGTTGTTCTATCTGCTATGTCTGGAACAACAAATTCACTTGTGGAAATCTCAGACTATCTCTACAAGAAAAATCCAGAAGGAGCAAATGAAACTATCAACTCGCTCGAGAAGAAATACAAGAAACATGTAGAAGAACTCTACACAACCAACGAGATGAAGCAGAATACATTGGAGTTCATAAAAGAAGAATTCAATTATCTGCGTTCTTTCACAAAAGGTATTTTCACTATCTTTGAAGAGAAAATCATCGTTGGCCAAGGAGAAATCATCTCTACCAACATGGTAACCAACTATCTCATTGAGCAAGGATACAATGCTGCGCTCATACCTGCTCTTGAATTTATGCGTACAGACAAAAATTCAGAGCCAGATCTTGAGTACATCAGCAAAAACATCAAGATTCAACTCGACAAGGTGCCAGAAAAAGACATCTACATCACACAAGGATTCATCTGCCGCAACGCCTATGGCGAAATTGACAATCTGCAGCGCGGAGGTTCTGACTATAGTGCATCACTCATAGGTGCAGCTGTTGGAGCATCTGAAATCCAGATTTGGACAGACATTGACGGTATGCATAATAATGACCCACGTTTTGTGGAAAACACGACACCAGTTAACCACCTGCACTTCGAAGAGGCTGCTGAACTGGCATACTTCGGTGCTAAGATTCTTCATCCAACATGTGTACAGCCAGCAAAATATGCAGGTATTCCAGTAAAGCTCCTCAACACAATGGATCCATCTGCTCCAGGAACAGTTATCAACAATGAAACAGAGCATGGAAAAATCAAGGCAGTAGCAGCAAAAGACAACATCACAGCAATCAAAATAACATCATCTCGCATGCTGCTCGCCTACGGGTTCTTGCGCAAAGTATTCGAAATTTTTGAATCATACAGAACTTCTATCGACATGATTACCACATCAGAGGTAGGTGTAAGTGTGTCTATCGACAATACAACAAACCTTGATGCTATTATCAACGAGCTGAAAAAGTTCGGACACGTGCAAGTTGACAAGGACATGTGCATTATCTGTGTAGTGGGTGACCTTGACGCACAGAATATTGGTTTTCAGAGCAAGGCAACCGAAGCGTTGAAAGAGATACCTATCCGCATGATTTCCTACGGAGGCTCCAATCATAATATCTCCTTCCTCATCTCAGCCGAAGATAAGAAGAAGGCTCTCCAATCACTCTCCGACCATCTATTCAACTAATTAGGATTATGGATATTCAAATGGATGTAGAAAGGTTTACGGATATCCGCACGCCTTTCTATTATTACGATACAAACCTTCTGCGCCAAACGCTTGATGCCATCTGTGCTGAAACAAAAAAACACGACAACTATTTCGTCCACTATGCCGTGAAGGCCAATGCCAACCTCAAAGTGCTACAAGTCATCAACGAAACAGGATTAGGCATAGACTGTGTGTCAGGAGGCGAAATTGAACAGGTACTCAAAGCTGGCTTCCCGGCCAATAAAATCGTCTTTGCAGGTGTAGGCAAAAGTGATTGGGAGATAGAACTTGGTATTGACAAAGATATATTCTGCTTCAACGTAGAGAGCATTCCAGAATTGGAAGTCATCAACGAGATTGCAGCCAGAAAGAACAAAATGGCAACCGTCTGCTTCCGAATCAATCCTGATGTGGGTGCTCACACGCACGCCAATATTACAACGGGCTTAGCCGAAAACAAGTTTGGCATTGCCATGGAAGACATGGAAAAAGTCATCCGTCTTGCACAAGGCATGAAGAACATAAAGTTCAAAGGTCTGCACTTCCACATTGGCTCACAAATTTTGGAAATGGACGATTTCATTGCCCTTGCCCACCGTGTCAATGAATTGCAAGATAAATTGGAAGAGCAAGGCATTCAATTGGAAATTATCAATGTAGGTGGTGGTCTTGGAGTTGACTACGAAAAACCACAAGAGAATCCAATTCCAAATTTCAAAGATTATTTTGCGGTTTACGATAAATATCTGAAAGTGCGTCCTGGACAGACTGTTCACTTCGAATTAGGACGAGCTATAGTGGCACAGTGTGGCGCACTCATCACCAAGGTTAACTACGTAAAAGAGGCATCTGTCAAGAAATTCGTCATCGTCGATGCCGGCTTCACAGATTTAATCCGTCCTGCCCTCTACAATGCCCACCATCGCATTATCAATCTCACAAGCAACGAGCCAGAAGAAACCTATGATGTTGTCGGTCCGATCTGCGAATCCAGCGATGTGTTTGAAAAAGAAACTCGTCTGTCCAAAACTCATCGTGGCGATATGCTTGCCCTACTCTCTGCTGGTGCTTATGGAGAAATCATGGCATCAAGCTATAATTGCCGCAAACTTCCAGAAGGATACACAACCGAAGACTTTCTGTAGACCATATATTTAATTGATATGCCCCACATCGCTTTTGCGTTATGGGGCATATTAATATTTCAATGTAGAGCCCACCGATTTTTAATCATTATGTCCAATTTTCTGAATGCTTTAGGCAATGACAAAGGAGTTCCTTATCTCAGTCAAATTCATGCCATAGAACATTTTATCAGTTAAGATTGTTGGCTATACGAGAAATTTGCCGTAACTTTGTAACGTAATTCAAATGGAACAAGTGACACAATGTCATACGTATGCCGGTGTTTCATGCGCTGGCATTATTTTTGTCATAGACAATTATTGTTAACAACGTAGAATTATGAAGAAAAATATAAAGAATGAAGAAATTAACGAGGAAATCGTTAATGAGGGCGTCGAAGAAATTCAACAAACTTCTGACGAACAAAAAGAGACAAAAGAAACAGAAGAGCCTCGTGAATTAACTCCCGAAGAAAAGATTACAGAACTGGAAAAGCAAATCGAAGAGTTGAAGAAACAGCAGCTTTACAAAGTCGCTGAATTTGACAATTTCCGCAAACGTGTGATGCAGGAAAAAGCCGAACTCATCAAGAACGGCGGTTCAAAAGTCATTACTACTCTCCTGCCTGTCATTGATGATTTGGAACGTGCTCAGCAAAATATGGATAAGTATGAAGACGTGGCAGCAGTGAAAGAAGGAGTTAACTTGATTATTGACAAATTCTTCAAACTCTTAGCACAAGAAGGATTGAAGAAGATGGAAGCTGTAGGACAGCCTTTTGACAGTGACTTGCATGAGGCTATCGCCATGGTTCCAGGACAGCCAGAAGATTTGAAGGGCAAAGTGATGGACTGCATGATAGCTGGCTATATATTGAATGACAAAGTAATACGCTACGCTAAAGTAGCTGTAGCTGAATGAATTGACAATTGACAACAACAATTGACAATTGAAATAATCCTATGGCAAAAAGAGATTTCTACGAAGTGTTGGGAGTTTCAAAAACTGCTTCCGACGATGAAATAAAAAGAGCCTATAAAAAAATGGCTATAAAATATCACCCAGATCGCAATCCTGGTGATAAAACTGCAGAAGAGAAATTTAAAGAAGCTGCAGAAGCATACGATGTGTTGCGAGATCCACAAAAACGACGTCAATACGACCAATTCGGACCAGACGCATTCAGTCCTGGTGCAGGCGGATTTGGAGGTGGGCAAGGCATGTCTATGGACGACATATTTAGCATGTTCGGAGACATCTTCGGGGGTGGCGGATTTGGAGGATTCGGAGGTTTTGGCGGAGGCGGGCAGCGCAGAAAGCCTGTGTATAAAGGCCAAGACTTGCGCATGCGCATTGAATTAGAACTCAATGATATCGTTCATGGTGTAACTAAAAAATTCAACCTTCGTACAGATATCCAGTGCCCTCATTGTAAAGGAACAGGCTCTGAAGATGGACAAGAAGCTACTTGTAGCAACTGCAACGGCCAAGGAACCGTTTATAAGACACGCCAAACAATGCTTGGCATCATGCAGACACAGACGGTATGTGAAACTTGTCAAGGGGAAGGGACTGTCATCAAGAACAAGTGTTCACATTGCCATGGAGAAGGAATTGTGAAAGGTGAAAAACAAGTTGAAGTAGAACTCCCTGCCGGACTTATCGAAGGGTATGCCTATAATTTCCAAGGCAAAGGTGGAGCAGGCAGACGCAATGGTGTTGATGGCGACCTTCAGATTCTCGTACATGAGAAACCTCATCCCGAACTTGTTAGAGACGGATGCGACCTCGTTTACAACCTTTTGCTCACTATTCCTCAAGCCGTGCTCGGCACATCACTAGAAGTGCCTACACATGATGGAAAGGCTAAAATCACCATTCCTTCAGGTACACAACCAGGCACAGTGCTGCGACTGAAAGGTAAGGGAATCCCTGACATTAACGGCTATGGGCATCAGAAAGGAGATGAAATTATCAACATAACTGTTTATATGCCAGAAACACTCAACAAAGAAGAACGGAAAGCTATCGAAACTTTAGCAAGTAGCGATAACATTAAACCTTCTACAGGCATCAAAGATAAAATATTCAGTCATTTCCGTGCATATTTCAAGAAGTGACGAATTGTCATATACCATTGTAATATAAAAAAGAGGTATGTCAGTAGACATGCCTCTTTCTCGTTTTAACCTTTTACTACAAATCTATACAATAAATAATGTTACATTTTAATGTCGAAACTAAAACGTAACAAGTTCTTCATTGAATTGTAACATCAGAAATTTAACTTTGCACACGAAAATTAAATAATTTTATAAAATGGAAACCATTTATCTCATTATCGTTGGATTTCTGCTAATCTTAGCGGTGTTCGATCTCTTTGTAGGTGTCAGCAACGACGCTGTCAACTTTCTCAACTCGGCAATAGGTGCACGTGTAGCTCATTTTCGTACCATTCTCATCATTGCTGCAGCAGGTGTACTTGTTGGCGCAATGATGTCAGCAGGCATGATGGATGTAGCGCGCCATGGTATAATGCTCCCCTTGCATTTCTCATTCCATGAGGTGATGATTGTATTTTTAGCAGTTATGGTTACAGACGTCATTGTTCTTGATACGTTCAACACACTTGGCTTGCCTACTTCAACCACAGTATCTCTGGTGTTCGAACTATTAGGTGCCGCGTTTGTATTGGCCGTCATTAAAATATTCTCAGGAGCCCCATTTGTACTTTCGGATCTAATTAATACAGATAAAGTACTGACTGTCATTATCGCTATCTTTGTCAGCGTTGCTATCGCTTTAGTATTTGGAATACTAGTACAATGGTTGACTCGTATCATCTTCACATTCAATCAAAAGAGGCATAACTCAACTGCGATTTCCATTTTTGGAGGTATTTCTTTTACAATTCTCCTTTATTTTATTTTTATCAAAGGAATATCAAAGTCTCCGTTCGTAGAGGAAGGTGCCAAAGATTGGATTGTAGCCAACACAAACATACTGCTCGTCGCAGGGTTTATCGTGACAACAATGCTTTCTTTTGTACTTAACCTGTGTAAAATCAACATCTTCAAGATTATCATTTTAACAGGTACGTTCGCACTTGCAATGGCATTTGCTGGAAATGATTTGGTCAATTTCATCGGTGTCCCTCTTGCTGGTCTTTCTTCTTACCAAGACTGGATGAACAATGGTGCCGGTGATGCAAACTCGTTTATGATGTCTTCTCTGATGGAATCTGCCAAATCGCCATTCTTCTATCTTCTTGCAGCTGGATTGGTGATGATAATTGCCATAACAACATCGAAAAAGGCACAAAATGTTGTAAAAACATCTGTTGACCTCAGTCGGCAAGATGAAGGAGACGAAATGTTTGGCTCATCTCGTGCAGCAAGAAGCCTTGTACGTGCTACACAAAAGAGCGGCTTATTTTTTAGCCGCTTCATTCCTAAAGCATTAACAGCAAAGATTGACAAGCGTTTCAGTAAGGATGAGATTTCTCTTCCTGATGGAGCGGCTTTCGACGTTGTGAGAGCTGCCATCAATCTTGTATTATCGTCTGTACTTATTGTTATCGGTACCAATTACAAACTTCCACTTTCAACAACCTATGTTACATTTATGGTAGCAATGGGTACAAGTCTTGCTGACCGCGCATGGAGTAGAGAAAGTGCTGTATTTCGTGTGACTGGTGTAATGAGTGTCATTGGTGGCTGGTTTATTACTGCCGGAGTAAGTTTCATGGCATGCGCTCTTGTTTGTCTATTGATGTACTATGGTGGATTCGTTGCAATGTTCCTCTTAATGGGTCTTGCAATCTTTTTGCTGATTCGTAGCAACATCCAATTTGGCAAAAAGAAGGAAGAAGAAGAGAAAGACCGAATTTTCACCCAAATGATGCGTAGTCGAGACCCACAAGAAATTTGGGAACTGTTGCAAACACATGTATCAAAAGCACAAACTTCCGTATGCCAATTTGTATTAGATCAATATAATCATATACTCAATGGTCTTGCAAATGAGAATTTTAGCGAACTTAATATCGTTGAAAAAGAACTTGCAAATAAACAAGAGGAGCTTAAAAGACTAAGAAGAAAAGAGTTTCTGTCCATACGCCGCATTCCACGCGATATTGCTATTGAACGTAACACATGGTTCCATTTAGGTATCAACAGCAATAAGCAATATATCTACTGTCTAATACGAATGTTGGAACCCGTCAAAGAGCATGTAGACAATCATTTTAATCCATTACCAGAATCATATAGAATTGAATTCCAGACATTCCAAAACAGAATCAACGAACTAATGATTCAAACAACAGCAATGCTTAACAAGAAAGAATTCGAAGGATACAAAGATGTGCTTAAACAAGCTGATTTATATAAAGACGAACTGTCTGTCCTCAGAGAAAATCTTATTGAGCGTATGCATCATTCCGAAGACACTTCTCTATACAATATTTTGCAAGTATATTTAAATTTGCTACAAGAAAGTCAAGAATTGCTTAGCATTATGAGGCATCAATTGAGAGCCACTCAAAAATTACTAGCCCAATAAACAAAAGAAGGGATGCGCTGACAAAAAGCAGAAGCATCCCTTTTTATATTTTCTTTTATACAATTAGTTCATAATAGCAAAATAGTCAACGATTCCCACAAGTTTTCCATGATCAACAACTAACAAAGAGTGAATCTTGTGATTGCGAAACATTTGTTGGATAGTTGTCAATTTTGCTTCTGGTGAAATTGTTTTTGGAGTACGTGTCATAACTTCACTAACTGAAATGTTTATAAAATTATCACGCGCTCCCTCTACAGCACGACGAATGTCTCCATCTGTAATAATTCCCAGAATGTCATCCCCATCTATCACAACACCTAAACCTAACTTTCCACTACTAATAATCATAAGAGCATCAGACAGTTTCATAGAAGGTGGAACAATAGGCAAATTGTCAGTGTACATGACATCCTTTACCTTGAGCAACAGTTTGCGTCCTAATGTACCACCTGGATGAAATTGTGCGAAATCTTTAGCTTTGAACTTTCGAATCTCCATAAGAGCACATGCCAAAGCGTCTCCCATCGCCATGGCTGCCGTAGTACTTGCCGTTGGCGCCAAGTTCAACGGACATGCCTCACGTGCAATACTGCATAAGATATGGTAATCAGAATGTTGTGCTAAAAGCGAATCTGCTGATCCCGTCATCGAAATAATGGGAATATGTCGTCCCTCTAACGATGCTGTAATACGCAGAAGTTCGTCAGTATTGCCAGAGTTGCTTATCATCAGCAATACATCATCATCCATAATCATACCCAAATCTCCATGCAGCGCATCAAGCGAGTTTAGATAGAAGGCAGGCGTCCCTGTTGATGCCAGCGTTGCAGCAATTTTAGCACCAACATGCCCCGACTTCCCCACACCTGTTACGACGACATGTCCTAAACATTGATGTATAAGTTCCACCACCTGATCAAAACTGTCATCTAACTGCGGAATTAAAGCAAGCAATGCTTGTGCCTCATCACGCAAACATCGTTCTGCATATAGTTTTGGTTTCATTTCCATATGTACAATTAATCAATCAATTTCGCAATCACTAAATCCAGATTTTCCAGCTGGAGCATATTGGGTCCATCAGAAAGTGCCTTATCTGGATTAGGATGTACCTCAAAGAAATAACCATTTGCACCAAATGCCTTTGCTGCGACAGCCATTGCTGGTACAAATTCTCGATTGCCTCCAGTCTTTCCACCAGCCGCTCCTGGACGTTGTACCGAATGTGTACAATCCATAATAACCATATCTGTAAATTTATGCATATCAGAAATATTGCGGAAATCTACAGCAAGATTATTATATCCATAAATGTTTCCACGTTCCGTCAACCAGACATTGTCATTCCCGCTCTCACGTACTTTCTGTACAGGGAATTCCATATCTAACCCCGAGAGGAACTGGGCCTTCTTGATATTCACAACACGTCCTGTACGCGCAGCTGCCGTCAGTAAGTCTGTCTGACGACAAAGAAATGCTGGAATTTGCAACACATCTGCAACTTCTCCAGCAATTGGAGCTTGATAACTTTCATGGATATCGGTAAGAACCTTCAGTCCATACTTTTCCTTAATATCGGAAAGCATCTGCATTCCTTTTTCCAATCCTGGACCACGATAAGAGTGTATGCTAGTACGATTTGCCTTATCAAACGAAGACTTAAAAATGATATTTAATCCATATTTTTCATTCAGCCGAACTAACTCTTGAGCAACCTCTTCAAGACAATCCATTGACTCAATTACACATGGACCTGCTATAATTGTTGGAACAGTCGTCATATCTATCATAAATTTATTAGTATCATCAGAAAGGATATTCACCATTATTGTCAGAAGGCGTCACCGCATCAGATTCAGGTCTAGGCTGTTCTGTCTGCTTTTCAGGCAGAGAAGCTGCTGTACGAGAAGAAAGAAGTTCCATATTGTCAACCATTATATCTACAGTCCTTCTGCTGATACCTTGACGGTCTGTCCAATCACGTGACTGAATCTTACCTTCGATATATAGCTTGTCTCCTTTATGTACATACTTTTCAACTATTTCTCCCAACTTTCGCCAGAAGATACAATTATGCCACTCTGTACGATCTGGTACCTGAGTTCCATTCTGCAAAGTGTAACCACGCTCGGTTGTAGCAAGACGCAATTGCGCTACACATACACCTTGATCAAGATATTTAACCTGAGGATCGGCTCCCACATTACCAATAAGCATCACTTTATTCATAGCTGTACAGTTTTATTTAATAAAATATAATCTAAGATTGTCATAGCAGTCATGGCCTCCACCACCGGTACTGCTCTTGGCAGAACACATGAGTCATGACGACCTTTCATCTCTAATATTTTCTCTTGTCCTAACACATCCACTGTGGGTTGCGGACGAAGCTGTGTCGCTACAGGCTTAAATAGGACTCGAAAATAAATATCTTGTCCGTTAGAAATTCCGCCTTGAATACCTCCCGAATTATTTGTTCGGACATTCACGCTGCCTGCATCATTGTAAAAAATATCATTTTGTTCAGATCCACGTTGCCCAACACCCTCAAAACCAGAACCATATTCAAAACCTTTCACGGCATTGATTCCTAACATGGCAGCACCTAATTCTGCGTGTAATTTTGAAAATGCAGGTTCTCCCAATCCAACTGGACAGCCTTTTACAACACATGTAATAATTCCACCAATGGTATCTCCCTCAGCCTTTACTTTCAGAATCAAATCCTGCATTTCCTTGACCTTCTCCACATCTGGACAGCGTACAGAATTGCTCTCTATCAAAGAAAAATCATAATGTCGATAATCCTTATCAATAGCAATATGCCCAACCTGAGAAGTATACGCAACAACTTCTATACCTATTTTTTTCAATACCAATTTAGCAAGTGCTCCCCCCACACAACGTGAAACCGTTTCACGTGCTGACGAACGTCCTCCTCCTCGATGATCACGAATGCCATATTTAGAAAAATAAGTATAATCAGCATGAGATGGTCTAAAGACGTTTCTGATATTCTCGTAATCGTTTGAATGCTGATTCGTATTCCTTACATTAAAGCCAATAGGACATCCCGTAGATTTACCTTCGAATATTCCAGAAAGCACCTCTACTACATCGTTCTCTTGTCGACTGGTCGTCACATTGCTTTGCCCAGGCTTACGGCGATTCAGTTCTTGCTGAATGAAATCAATGTCTACATCAATCCCCGCAGGCATGCCATCTACGACACCACCAACAGCAGATCCATGACTTTCCCCAAAAGTCGTCAACGTGAATATGTTGCCAAATGTATTTCTCATTATTAACATCCTCCACATCCGCCGCCACAGCCTCCATCGCTGCAACCGCCACCACAACCACCAGAACAGCCGCTTGAACATCCACCACCGCAACCGCTCATAGCATTCAGAAGCTCTGCTACCTCTTCATTCGTTGCCAAACGATTTTCAACGACCTCGCCCACGAAATGGAGATCCATACCTGCACGCGGATGATTCAAATCAATGGTCACAGATTTATCTTTAATTTCTATGATGGTTGCATTAAAACGATTTCCATCTTCACCCTGCATTGGAACGACAGCGCCTTCATAGATGTAACGACTATCTATTTCACCATTTACGCAGAAAATAGACTTTTCCACATCAAACATCAGCTCATCCTGAAATTCTCCATATGCATCCTTGCATGGAATGACGAAATCAAACGTTCCGCCTTTTTCCACTTTTTCCACGCCTGCCTCAAAAGCAGGGAGAACAACGCCTAATTTACTGATAAATTGAAAAGGATGCGCAACAGAACATTCTTCTATCGGATCAGTATCCTCTTCACCATCTTCAATTGTGTAAAGTCGATATGCAACAGTAATGTACTTATTATCGAGTGCCATTTTATTAAAAAATTTATATTTTTATGAATATTTTCATTGCAAAGGTATTGAAAAAAAACAGGATTAGCAAATATAATTTCTACTTTTCAGCCATTTATCTTAACTTTGCATCAAACAATCATAACACAATAAAAAAGCATGAGAAATCTATCTTTACTTACATTCCTAATTTTGTTCATTCTAATAGCATGCCACAGCACTCCTGCTGAGAACCAGCAACAAACAACACAACCAAAAGAAAATCCACAAAACAAAAAGAAAGTAAACATTATCAGAAAACCTCTCAACATCCCATACGAATTTTCTTACATCACAAATTTGGGAAGTGTTGACATTTTCTATTCCCAAGGAGATTACAGCATTGATATTGAGGGAGATAGTGCCATGCTACAACATCTCGATGCAGATTTCGATAGCAGCATGCTCACCGTCAGTATCAAAACCGACCGGAACAACGAAGTCAACCTCTTTGGTTCAAAAAGCAACGTGCGCCTGTATATCTCTTGCCCAACTCTCCACTGTGTCAGCGTTTGCGGAAGCGGCAATTTCGAAAGCACATCCGCATGGAAAGGAGAAAACCTACGACTTGGAGTTTTAGGCACAGGAACTTTGAAAGTAGGACAAGTTGAATGCGAAACAGCCATCATCGAATCAAGCAATATTGGCGACATCACCATTGACAATCTTCAAGCACGCGAGGCCACTATCTACTATCGCAGTTCCGCTAATATCAATATGAATCTCGATGTTGATAATTTAACCGTGCTCAATGAAGGGAAACAATCCATTACTCTCACAGGGTCAGCCAAAAACACACTCATCAAGAATCCAAACGATGAAAAGTTGACCAACAACCTGAAATAGCCACCACGCTTCTGCTAAGACTTTTAAGCAAATCCATATAACAATATTCCCTTCACTACGCCGTACACCGCCTGCATAACATATAAAACACCATATACAACATATTTCGTACACGGTGTTTTACATGTTATGCAGGCGGTGTTATATTATATAGTTAAAAACGGAAACCAAACGTAGCCATCAGCTGCGAACGATCACAATCGAGTTTGGTTGGGTTAAGATCAATGTCGTCAAAGGCATAGAAGTCCCCTTTTTGCAATTGGTATTGATACGCCAAATCTATATATCCGCCCTTATAGCGATATCCCAGTCCAAAACAGAAACGATTGATATCGCCCCAATTTGTGTAATCTGTTTCTGTATAAGGTCCATCATATCCAATGGTACGATAAGCACCCTCCTTGAAAGGAGAAGATACATAATTGTATCCCAGACGGATTGAGATTTCTTCCACAGGCTTGTATTCTGCACCCAATTTCAACGTATGTTGCCCACAAAGAGTCTCTTTCGTCATGTCGTTTACATTACGGAAATAGCTCGCATCATACCCATCAATGCTACTGTACTTGGCAGAACTCAAATCCTGATACTCATATTCTGCACCAAGAGCTATATTCTGTCCAATTGTATGACCAAGACTTACGCCGAATTTCCAAGGAGTACGGAAATCATATTCGTATTCTGAGTTTGTAAGTTCTGTAACGTAATTATCATCAAGATAAAGCATAGAACCATTGGCATCAACCATGCGATACCATATTGGCGAATGAACAGACACGCCAAAACGGAATGGGCTATCCTCAAAAGGACGACAAATAAAACCTAATTTCACATCAAATCCATCAGATGTAGTATTATACCAATTCGTAAAGTCATAAGTATAACCATCCACACCCAGCTCCTGATAGAAAGACTCACGCGTGTAATCCATATTATATATACCTAATGAAGCACCAATGAAGAACTGATCGCAAACATTAAGCGATAGATTGATGTCCGCCTGTATGTTACTGCCATAAGTAGCTTTCTCATAATAGGCTTTATCAGCTGCTATTCCTTGATATTCCACATAATCAACCTTATCTGCATCTTTAGGGTCAAGATATATATTACCAGGATTATCAAACAGAGAATTGCCCAAAAGGTTCCCATCCTTATCGTAATAATTTTCAAGCAAGATGCCTTCGCGACGGGGATCCTTAAACACAGACGCACTCATATCTGCCAAAGAACCATAATAATCATTTGCCCAAGCATCAGTACAGAGGTCGGCTATTTGGAACGTTTGGCTAAATGTAGAGTTCAAATTCTGAACATCAGTCAACTGGTTAAAGAGAAAATTACGTTTTTTCTGATAATTAACTCCGAAATTGACAAACTGAACCCCTTTGTCAGATGGATTTTCCATATCAAAAGCTATCAGAACGCCACCTTGATCTAACGACATTCGAGCACCATCATGATCCATCGCACCTTTACCACTGAACACCCCACTCAAACTGATGGCAGCATCAGACCTTCTGTACATAGCGGTACCTGCAGGATTTGTACTCATCACACTGATGTCACCTCCCAAAGCACCTAATGCTCCACCCATTGCGACAAAACGAGATGTACCATTTAGATCGCTTGTGGTTAGATTCTGTGCATCATAGCTATCTTGAGCCTGTACAAATAATGCAGTACCAGCCAATATACCACACAAAATAGATTTTCCTAAAATATTCATACAATATATGATATTAAATAATTTATTATCAAACAATTAGTCAATTAAAAACAAAATAAAACTTATGAAAGAATCATTATTTCTTACTAATTATCGACGTCCACCGCCTCCACGGCTTCCACCACCAACAACAGAACCACCTCCACGGTTAGCACCGCCTATAGACGAGCCTCCACCTACAGAACTGCGTGAAGGGGTGCTATTGAATGCTGGTGTTGAATTACGAGTAGTGGAACGCGAAGAAGAATTATTATATGTACGCGAGTCCGAAGAACTATTTCGTTGGCTACTGTTTGTTCGAACAGAAGATGAAGTTACAGAGTTGTTTCGCGTTGCCGTGCTACGTTGTGCAGCACTTGTACGACGACTGTTTGAACGATCCGATTGCTGCTGCACACGATTGGTTGTAGCGCTTGTACGACCTGCACGCGAATTGGCATAATCAGTATAAGAACTGCCGCCACGAACGTTTTGCGTGTTTGTTCTACTTCCACGAGCTGAACTACGTGAAGCTGTTGAAGAACTGCGAGATGCAGCACTCGTACGTGCACCAAAAATTGTTCCGCCCGTAGCACTAGTACGGATTCTACGAGATGCTGACATATGTCCACGAGAAGAATTTAACTCGCGTGGAACAGCATTTCGCTGATGAACTATACCATAAATAGGACGACTCCAGGAAGGCCCCCACCCCCAATATGTCCAAGCATAAGGACGATGCCATCCCCAAATGCAGCCATACCAACAGTCCCAAGGTCCCCAGGACCAACCATAGCGCCAACCATAGTGCCAATACCATGGGTCATATGGATCGTAAAGATAATCCCATGCACCATACACATAATATAAGTCCCAATAATATGGACTTGCCAAAGCATAAGCGCGAGGATTATGGAACCGCACGATACGACGAGAAAAACGATAGTCAAGTTCAGGGTCATCCATCTCATAAACAGAACTTTCATCAGCCGCATCTACAGAATCAATATTTGCGGACAATGAATCGCTTGGATAGCCACCAGATATCTGATAATCATCCCCATCCACATAACGGCGATTGTATTCATCTTCATTGCGACTATTGCTATTATATGTAACGATTGCAACGCATTCTTCCAATTCTGCTGCAGCGCGTTCTACGTCCTCTGCATTAGCTCGCAAATCTGCCGCAGCCTCTCGTGCTTCCTTTTTTGCCTTCTTGGAAGAAGTGAAGTACATGTCATCCTGTGCATGGCAGAATAATGGCAAAATCAAAAATGCATAAATTAAAAGTCTTTTCATTAATTCCTTCTGTGCTAAATTCAACCTAATTTTTCTTGTTGCAAAGTTCGGTTTATTTATCTTACACATTCAGAAAAAATCCCTATCTTTTAAAGGGATTTCCCCATAAAACCATCTTTGTATTTGCAAATTTAGGCAAAATAATCCAAAAAACATGGTTAAAAATAGCAAAATAATATTTTTTTATATTTTCGTAATGAACATATCAACATAATTATTTAATTTTACAAAAAATTTACGTTGAATTTACTAAAAATATGTTAGATTAACCTATGAAGAAAAACTTAAACCTTATTATTTGTGGAGCTATCGGTTTCTGCTTGGCCATGCCTACTTTTGCCGAGTCTTCACCATTGATGTCTACCACATCATTGGCTGCTCCCAAATCTAAATCAAAATCCAAACAGCGATCGATTTCAAAAGTTGCGCCTATCAATGTTGAAGTGCCATCAGGCAGCGTCCCACGCCTTCCTTGGCAAGTCTATGTTACCTACAGCGATGGAACTCAAGAATGGCGACAGACCAAATGGACAAACTACACACAGTCTATTGAGCAGCAAGAGTCTAACCCTGAACTCTATCCTGCTGGCAAAGAATACACCATCAATGGTTTCATTATTGGAGACAACACAACTGATAATGGCTATCCTATTACTGCCAACATAAAAGTAACAGATACTGCTTGGGACGTTCCTGCACCAAAGGCAGTTGCACAACCGCTTCCATTAAGCGATGTTTACATAAAGAGTGACAATAGGTTATCAAACAACAAAAAGCTGGCCATTAAAACAATTCTTTCATGGGATATTAGTCAACAGCTTTATAACTATCGAGACACCTATGGATTGCCAACAGAAGGATACAGAACAGCAAACGGCTGGGACTCGCCTACAACAAAACTGAAAGGGCACGGATCAGGTCACTACATGAGTGCACTTGCTTTTGCTTTCGCCTCATGCTCATCTCCAGAAGCAAACTTGATTCAAGAAAAAAACGAGTTGCGAGAAAGAATTCGCCGTATGGTGAATGAATTGCGTGAATGCCAAGAACGTACTTTCGTTTGGGACAGCACCCTCAATCGCTACTGGGAAGCACGCGATTATGCTCCAGAAGAAGAGTTGAAGGCAATGAAAGGAAACTGGGCTGCTTTCGACGAATACAAGAAAGATTACAAAAAGTATGGATATGGATACCTAAATGCCATCCCTGCAGCTCACCCTGCCCTAATCGAGTGCTATCGCGCGTACAATAATGAGGAATGGGTTTGGGCGCCTTACTATACCATCCACAAGCAACTGGCCGGACTCATTGACATAGCAAATAATATCGATGAAAAAGAAATTGCTGACAAGGCCCTTCTCATCGCTAAAGATATGGGTCTTTGGGTATGGAACCGTATGCATTACCGAACATTTGTAAAATCAGAAGGAGATAAGGCTGAGCGCCAGGCAAAACCAGGAAATCGCTACGAAATGTGGAACATGTATATTGCTGGTGAAGTAGGTGGAATGGCAGAATCTTTGGCTCGCCTTTCAGAAATGGTAAGCGATCCAACAGAGAAAGCGCGTCTGATTGAAGCAGCAAACTGTTTTGACTCTCCAGCTTTCTTCGACCCTGTTGCAAAGAACATAGACGATATTCGCACACGTCATGCCAACCAGCACATACCTATGATTGTCGGAGCGTTGCGCTCATACATCAGCAACGGGAACCCTTATTATTACAACCTTGCGTACAACTTCTGGAATCTTGTACAAGGACGTTATGCTTATGCAATGGGTGGCGTGGGAAATGGAGAGATGTTCCGTCAACCTTATTCGCAAATTCTTTCAATGAATACAAGCGTGATGAGCGACCGCAACCGTAACATGTATCCAAACCCAGACATCAATGAGACATGTTGTGCATACAACCTTGCAAAACTCACTAAAGATCTGAACTGTTTTGACCCAGACAACGCAGCATACATGGATTATTACGAGCGTATTCTCTACAACCAAATTGTAGGCTCTGTCCATCCTCAGCGTTGGGGTGTCACCTACCAATACGCAGTAGGCATGAACGCCATCAAACCTTATGGAAACAACACTCCTCAAAGCACATGCTGTGGTGGTACAGGCTCAGAAAACCACGTGAAGTACCAGGAAGCTGCTTATTTCGTTAGCGATAATACCATGTGGATTGCGCTCTATCTCCCAACACTCGCAACATGGAAAGACAAAGGCATCACTATTGAGCAATCTTGTGAATGGCCTGCTGAAAATAGCGTGATAACTGTTAAAAAGACAGACGCAAGCAAGAATACAAACTTCACGCTAAAACTTCGTGTTCCCTATTGGGCAACAGAAGGATTTGACGTGAAACTGAATGGAAAATCTATTGCAAAAGATTACCAGCCATGTACTTATGTGGAGATTCCTGCAAGAGATTGGAAAGATGGCGACAAGATTGAAGTTACCATGCCTTTCACAAAGCATATCAATTGGGGACCAGACAAAATGGATCTTGCTGCAACAGGAAAGAACGAAACACGTACTCCATTTGACCCTCAATGGGTGGGCACAATCATGTATGGTCCGCTCGCCATGGCGACATCTGACGTAAAAGAATGGAAAGATGCCGACATCACTCTTTCTTCTGCTCTGAACGAGCTTCAGCCAGTTACTGCCACTACAGACGATGGAACTAACGGAAAACTGTACACATTGCAGTTTGAAAAGCCAAATGCTTCTGTTATCACGTTTACACCTGACTATTACCAGACAGCCCATTCTACTCACTATCTCCGTCTCAACATCGAAAGTGGAGCGAAGAAGAAAAGCAAGAAGGGCATAGATAAAACAAGTCTTGAACAGGCACTGCAAGTGGCAGAAGAACGTGTTGAAAATCAAAATGCATGGAATGCCCTCGCCGTAAAAGTTCCAGCATTCTCCCCATGGGCACCTAATGGTTATACTCGCTTGCTTCAGCAAATGGAAATTGCAAAGAAAGTAGAAGCCAAGTCTAAAAAGGAACTTACACAAGAGGAAATCAATGCGGCTACATCAGCGCTCAATGTTGCCATCAACACCATGCGTCCAGGCAACCTCGCTGAGCCAGAAGACCTCAACGAACTTCTGCCATTGTTAACTGATTCCAAAGAAAACATACCAAACAAGACAACCGAATTGAGAGAAGCCATCAATTATGCAGATATGGTGGTACAGTATGTTAACGACGGTTCAGGTACGCACGACCTTATAGAAAAGGCTTTCAATCGCCTTACAGAAGCAAGAAAAACTGTAAACAAATAAGATACGTGACAAAGAAAACATTATGAAATTAATGTGCCCCATACCGATAACTCGATGTGGGGCACATCATTTTTTTACATTATTATACATCTCTATTACGTTATATATTGTATCGTAATTACGTTGCAAGGTATAACGTAACTACGATGTAGGGCACACCACAACAGAACATCTTTGCAAACTCAATTCTACTGCTATAGGTCTACAGCCCCTTCCAATGTTAACTTTCTTTCTTTTTAACAATTCAAATACATTTATAAACAGAAAAGTAAGAATCCACTCAAAGATTTTTCATAAAAACTTTTAATATTAAAGGAAAATATATTAATTTTGCATGATTTTTGTGAAGTAAAAAATAAATAAACATATCATGGCAAAGAAAGAACAAAAAATTGAAGAGCCTATCGCACTTGACGTACAGCTTAACAAGAGCGAGGCTTTCATCGAAAAGAACTGGAAAAAAATCGCAGTAATCCTTGGCGCAATCATCGTAGTAACTACAGGTTTTTATATTTACAAGAACCTGATGGCAGACAAGGAAATTGAAGCACAGAAAGCGATTGCCGTTGCTCAGGTTGCATTTGCTCAGGAACAGTACGACCAAGCACTCAACGGTGATGGCAACAGCAAGGGTTTCATCAAAATCATCGATGAGTATAGCGGAACAAAAACTGCCAACATCGCAAAACTCTACGCAGGATTGTCTTATGCAAAGGTTGACAGCGTAAGTGAAGCTATCAAGTTCCTCGAAGATTTCTCTACACAAGATGACGACATAGTATCTCCTGCAGCAATCGCAGCTCTTGGAAACCTCTACATTCAGAAAGGTGACAATGAGAAAGGAATCAAGACTCTGATTGAAGCTGCAAACAAAGCAAACAACGATGCAGTTAGCCCTGTATTCCTTCTTCAGGCAGGTCAAGTGTATGAATCAATGAATCAAAACGATAAGGCTGTTGAACTTTACAATAAGATTAAGACAGTTTACTACCGTAGCCCTATCTCACAAGATATTGACAAATACATCGAACGTGCAACAAAGTAAATAGAGACAATCAATTAAAAATAAAGAATGAGGAATTAGGAATGAACCAACGCAATAAAGACGTCTGGCGATAAATCCTAATTCCTCATTTTGTATTTATACACTATGGCAACTAAAAATCATAATCTCTCCGACTACGATACCAACTCCGTTCCAGACGCAACAGGGATGAAGATTGGCATTGTTGTGGCTGAATGGAACGAAAACATTACCGCTTCACTTCTCGAAGGAGCAAAAGAAACGCTCGTAAAACATGGCGTAAAGCCCTCCGACATACCAATCATGACAGTACCTGGCAGCTTTGAACTCATCTACGGAGCATCGCAAATGCTGAAGAAAAAAGTAGATGCAGTTATCGCCATCGGCTGTGTCATTAGAGGTGATACCCCACATGACCGCTACATCTGCCAAGGAACTACCTACGGATTAGCACACCTGAATGCAACACAAGAAAAACCCGTTATATACGGACTCATCACAACGCTTGACATGCAGCAAGCAGAGGACAGAGCAGGCGGGGCGATGGGCAACAAAGGTGACGAATGCGCCATCACTGCTATAAAGATGGTTGATTTCAAACGCAAGATGGAACTTTAACCTCAGAAAAACAAGGTATTAAAGTTATAAAAACACTTGAAAAACCTCGAAAAAATATTAGTCAACATTATAGGGACAATTGTCGCAACCTATGCTGCTATTGTCCTTTTGTTCAGTTTGCCATTTATACAAAATAAATTGGCAAACTGGACTGCTAATATATTGTCCAACGAGCTAAAATCAAAAGTAGAAATCGGAAACATCAACCTTGGTTTTCTTAATCGCATAATCGTCAACGATATGGCTATTTACGAGCCAGACGGAAAACCTATGGCTAGCATAGCAAGAGTATCGGCTAGCATAAATCTCTTTTCTTTAGTTTCTGGAAAAATTGATATAGGGACAGCGCAACTATTCGGAACTAAAGTAACGCTCTATAAACAAACAGCAGAAAGTGCCCCTAACTACCAATTTGTCATTGATGCTTTCACAAGCGAGCAGAAAGAACAATCCTCTCCAATCAACCTACGAATAGGATCTTTCATTATTCGCCATGCAGACATCAATTATGATATAAAATCTGAAAAGATACGACCTAACACTCTAGACGCCAATCATATACATCTACATGATTGTGGTATGAATATAGCTTTACGCAGCTTCTCGAAAGACTCTCTCAACATATCTGTTCGTCGCCTACAAGCCAGCGAACTCAATTCAGGACTATCCCTTCATGATACACGTTTTAAGCTAACAGCAAACAGCAAGCAAGCCCGCCTTACAGATTTCAGCATATCACTTCCCCATTCTCATGCCTCTATAGATTCCTTAAATGTCGATTTTCAACATTTTAAGAATGACAGCACATTCACATTGCGCAGCACCCCGCTTACAGGAACAATCGTTCTCAAAGACCTTGCATCCATTGAAAAGAAACTGGATTCATTCAATACACCCTTTCATTTCAGTTTCAGCGTCATTGGAAATGAGAAAACAATTGCTGTACCAGACTTCAATGTCTATTCTGGGAAAAATATCACCTTCAAAGCAAATATGGATATTTTCCGCCCCATCAACAAAGAACTTAGAGAAATCCATTCTCACATATCATATTTAAATCTTAGAGACGAAGAAATTCCCAACATTGTCAACACCTTCATTCCTAATTATAAAGATAGTCTAATCCATCATATCAAAGATATTACATACTCTGGTAATATTAAATATAATTCAGATAAAGAGTTTCTCTCAGACGGAAATATCAAAACAGCTATCGGTTCTGCTGAATATGACATCATATATGATGCGAACAAAATACTTTCTGGCGTCATTTCAGGAGATAGCGTACACATTGGTAAAATTCTAAACGATAAACGATTGGGAACAACATCATTCAACTTTGATGTTGTATATAACACGATTTCCACACAGGCAATTCCTTCAGCTAAAGCTTTAGGAAAAATTCATCACATAGCTTACAATGGTTACAATTATAATAATATCAGCATAGATGCACAAAGCTACCCAACAGGTATGAAAGGCATGGTGGACATCGATGACGAGAATCTAAAATCCTGCGCAAACATTATTTATATTGATGCACCGCACAAAGACATTCAACTTGATTTATCTTTGGATAAAATCCATTTTAACAATCTCAACCTTGTCAAAACTGATAAGGAAGAAGAATTGTCTCTGAAAGCCATTGCTCAGTTGAGAGGCAAGGATTTCAAGCATCTATATGGCAACATTAAATTTAACGACATCAACCTACAGACGAAAGAGAATAACTATTCATTAAAAGACATTATCATTAACGCCCAAAAACAAGAAAATGAAACAAGTCTATATACAATTAATAGTGAAATTCTTACTGCGTCCATTGAAGGACAGGCATCGCTTGCTGATATAGTTGCCAACTTTACTAATCAATTATCGCACCACTTACCGATTCTGGTAAAGAAACAAAACATACCTGCAACTGATTTCACCTATGAAATTACTGTGAAAGACGCTCCTGTTCTACACAGTTTAACTGACACGAAATTCGCTTTGAAAAAACCTGTTAGAATGTTTGGAAATTTGAGTTCAGACAACGAACAAATGTCACTCAATATTGATGCCCCAAGTGTTAGCTATAATGAAAAAGACTATGATGACATCGCTTTGGTATGCAACACTACTCCCGACAACATGAATGTTCATGCTATCGCCTCTACATATAAAGAAAGTGATGATGAAGAAATACCATCCTCTTCCACAAAACTTGATTTTACAGCAGACATACACAACAATATCATTTATGGTGATATGTACATCAATACGGCTGGACGGAACAACATTACCATGCAACTCCTTCCCGTCATTCAATTCAGCGATTCTTTAGGCAGCACAAAAACCGATATTACTTTACGTAAATCAAATGCTGTCATCAACGATACGACATGGACTATTTCACCTTCTCGCATTTCGCTTTACCAACAGAGTTTAGAATGCGACCAAGTCATGTTTGCCAACGATAATACAAATAGCTTCTTGTCTATAAATGGGCGAGCATCTGAATCGCCTTCTGATTCACTTGTTGCGACACTCAAGAATTTGGAAATCAAATACATCCTGACGCTTGTCAATTTCAACGTTGTACATTTTGCAGGTAAAGCTTCTGGTCAAGCTATCTTCAACAACATCATGGCAGGAGGAACACCCAACATCCATGCAAACTTGTCTGTTGAAAACCTTTCTATACAAGAAGGGCCACTAGGTAATGCCAACATCACCGCTAAATGGGACGAAAAAATAGAGGGTATTTCTGTAGAAGGTCGTATTGTTGACTTATATAGAGTGCCTGACGCACTTACAGGACGAGAAAAGAACATTACAGGTATTACCACCGTGAATGGCTGGATATCTCCAGCACGCAATGATATACAGATAAATGTCGGCACACACAACACAAACGCTTCTTTCATACACGGATTTTTGGGGGGGATTTTCAAAGAAGTGAACGGATATGTTACAGGTCCGATCAGTATCATTGGTCCACTAAATGATGTCAACATCGTTGGCGATGCCGTACCCCATATGAATCTTCGACTGCGTGCCACTAATGTGCCCTACCACATCGAAGGGGACACGCTTCATCTACGGCCCTATCTGTTTGATTTCAAAGATATCAGCATCTACGACAGATTCGGGCATCGTTCAACTCTCAATGGGCAAGTCACACATCGCAACATGAAAAATTTCAAGTACGACTTTCATGTTAACCTTCATGAATTGCTTGCGTACGACGAACACGAATTCAATAGCGATAAATTCCTTGCCACTGTTTTCGCTAATGGCACGCTTACTGTCAGTGGTTCTGATGGTCATCCGCTATATGTAAACGCAAACGTCACCCCAACTAAAGGCTCTGTTTTTGCTTATGATGCAGCAACTCCCGACGCCATTACAGGAAATTCATTCATCGAATTCCGTGATCGCGACTCGTTACAAACATTTCACTCTGACATAAAAAATGTATATTCTTCTACGAAAACAGATACAGAAAAAGACTCGCTCACAATAGTAAAAGAAGCAAAGAAAAATTACAATAGTGACATTTACATAAACTTTGACATTAACCTGACACCAGACTGCGAGGTAAAACTGCGTATGGATAACATTGAAGATGGTTACATGAGAACATTTGGCCATGCAAAACTAACCGCTCAATGGTATAACAAAGGAACTTTCCAATTGTTTGGAAACTACAATATCAATTCTGGATTCTATAGATTATACCTGCAAGACATTATATTCCGCGACCTAGCTCTACAACCCGGTTCACTTGTCGAATTCAACGGCAATCCCTTCGATGCCAACATACACCTTATTTGCCATCACACCATCAATTCCGTTCCACTTAGCGACCTCACGTCCACAACGGCCTTTACACAAAACAACAAAGTCAAAGTCATCGGAATCCTTGACATCACTGGAAAATTGGGCAATATGGATTTCAAGTTCGACATGAATATTCCTAACGTAAGTGAAGAAGTGCGCCAACTTGTTCGTTCGATGATTAACTCTGAGGAAGAAATGAACACACAAATGATTTACCTGTTGGGGCTCGGGCGTTTCTATCCCAACGAATACGCACGCAACAACGGTGGCAATAATTCAGAACAGGCCATGAATTCTCTCCTTTCTTCTACTCTCAGCGGACAAATCAATCAGATGCTTAGCAATATGATTGGCACTAACGCAAACTGGAACTTTGGTTCATCACTCACTACTGGAGAAAAAGGATGGGACGACCTTGACGTAGAAGGGTTGCTCGAAGGCAAGCTTTTCGATGACAGACTCCTTATCAACGGGGCTTTCGGCTATCGTGACAATGCCCTCACAGACCAAGGCAATTTTATCGGTGACTTTGAAGTCAAGTGGCGCATGAGCCAAAATGGCAACTTATATCTCAAAGCATACAATCAAACCAACGACAGATACTTCACCAAAGCCACCCTCAACACACAGGGAATAGGTCTTTCATGGCGCCATGATTTTGAATCTATTCGCAAACGCCTTAAGTCAAAAGAGAAAAAAACAAAAAAAATCATTAAACCATTTACAAAAAAGAGAGTCACACAAGACGATTGAGTTGCTGAGAAAATTAGTCGTTGAGAAAACATACGATAAAAAACTACAAAACTCTAACAAACTAAATAAATTCTAACAACCTAAACTAAAAGAAAAAATGAAGAAAATTTATCTTACAGCGCTTTTGACGCTTACTATCGCTTCTGCTAGCGCACAACCAGGCGGTGGAATGTTTGGCAACATGCCTCAAATTGACGTCAAATTCAATGATTACATTGTTGCTCCAGAAGGTTATGACAAAGAAACAGCTGGCATTGAAAAAGGTACCATCGAAGAAGTCGAATACAAATCGACTACAGTTGGAACAACTCGCAAAGCTACAGTTTATTTACCTCCCAAATACGACAGTTCAAAAAAATATCCAGTCCTCTATCTCCTCCATGGTATTGGTGGCGACCACAAGGAATGGATGCAAGGAACACCAAACATCATTATGGACAACCTTTATGCAAAAGGAAAGGCAAAACCCATGATTATTGTTATGCCAAACGGACGCGCATTGCCTAACGACAAACCAGAAGGAAATGTTTATAGTGCTGAGATGACTAAAGGCTTTGAAATTTTCGAACGAGATCTGATTGATGACCTTATTCCATTTATCCAAGGAAAATACAGCACTTATACAGATCAAGAGCACCGTGCTATAGCTGGTCTCTCTATGGGTGGTGGCCAGTCACTCAACTTCGGACTTGGCAACCTTGACAAGTTCGCTTTTGTAGGCGGATTCTCTTCTGCGCCAAACACAAAACAGCCAGAACAGCTTATTCCTGACGTTACTGCAACTAAGAAGGCAAACAAAGTTCTCTGGATGGTATGTGGTAGCAAAGACTTCCTCATGTTCAACAGTTCACGCCTCAAGGCGTTCTGCGACAATAACGAAGTTCCATGTACCCTCATCGAATATCCTGATGGACAACACGATTTCGTTGTTTGGAAGTACGGACTTTATAACTTCGCTCAACTCATATTCTAAACATCACACCATTATAAATACATGGAGCCTTGCCGCAATCATAAGCATGGCTCCATTTTTTATGGATGCTCCGACAAAGAGGGCATAAAAAACGAATAATTATTTTGTTCTGTCTTCGATTTACACTACCTTTGCAAACAATTTGTCGTTTGACTATGAAATTCCAACTTTCACATATACGTACGCTAATAACTTTTGCAGTGCTGAGCATGACGATTGTTGCATGTTCTGTAGATAGATATATTCCAGAAGGAAAACATATGTTGACAGGTGTGAAAGTGATTTGCGATGAAGACGAAGTAATGAAGACATACATGTTAGGGGACTATGTGGCACAAAACACAAATACAAAATGGTTTGGAGCAAAAGTTCCATTGAAAATTTATACACTTTCAGGAACTGACACAACAAAAAACATTTGCCATTTCTTTCGTAAATTAGGAGAAGCACCTGTACTTTACGATAGCAAGAAGGCTCAAAAAACGATGGAAGACATCAGGCAAGTGCTAAATAATGCAGGATATATGAAAGCTGATATAGATGAAATCAAGATTGAGAACGGGAAAAAAATGAAAATTCTCTACCATGTACATCCCAATAAGCGCTATACTATCCGCAACATCCACCGTGTCGTCGAAGACGAAGGACTGAGACACTTCATCACAATAGAAGATACCGCCCGTTCACTTCTGAAGTCTGGCAATTCCTTTGATGTAAACACTTTGAATACAGAAAGAAACAGAATTGCCTCTTATTTAAGGAATAACGGATACTATAAATTCAACAAAGAAGATGTTCGTTTCAGTGCAGATACAGCACGCAATTCGACAGAAGTGGACATTCTCATGAGAATAAAGTTGCATCAAGGTGACGGACGCACGGCGGCAACAAATCACAAGCGATATACGATTGGAAACGTAAACTTTCTAACTGATATCACATCCGCTGATGAGCCTGTTGATACAGTACAACATCATGAGTACAACTTTTTACACCAAGGTCAACAGCACTTCAGAAAGCGTTTGCTCATCAGCAACACGATGATACGTCCAAACAATTTATACAATGACAGCTATTTCAAACGAACATACACAAACTATACTCGTCTGCCAGCCATTTCGTTTTCAAGCATCAATATAGCTGAACGCCCTGGCACAGACACTATTGATTGCAACATCACAGTAAACCATGCAAAGCCGCATTCGTTTGGATTTGACGTAGAAGCAACAAACTCTGCAGGCGACCTTGGAGCAGCCGTCTCCACGTCATACCAGAACAAGAATCTCTTCAAAGGCTCAGAAACTTTTACATTCAAGATTAGAGGTGCCTACGAAGCTATCACTGGACTTGAGGGCTATGACGGTAACAATTACGTAGAATTGGGAGCAGAGGCCACATTAGGCTTCCCTGCTTTCTTGCTTCCATATGTAAAAAGGGAATGGGGCACTTTACACAATGCCTCCTCTGAAATTGCTCTGCAATATAATATGCAGAACCGTCCTGAGTTTCAAAGAAGAGTTCTCACTGCTGCATGGCGTTACAAATGGAGCAGCAAAAGCCAACACATCCAGCACCGTTTCGACCTATTGGAGGTGAACTATGTATATATGCCTTGGATTTCAAAGACTTTCAAGGAACAATATCTCGACTCACTTGGAAAAACAAACGCCATCTTAAAGTATAATTATGAGAATCTGCTCATCACAAAATTAGGATATACCTACACTTACAATTCGCTTGGCGCGAGAGAACAGACATTCGGAAAAAATGCTTATACCATAAGATTCAACATCGAGACATCTGGCAACGTCTTGAATGCTTTAACCCATCTTGCCAACGGCAAGCGAAACAGCAATGGTCAATACACCTTCTGCGGAATTGCCTTTGCACAATATATCCGAGGAGATTTTGAATATTCTAAAAGTATCCGTATTGACAAAAACAATTCTGTGGCATTCCATGGTGCATTAGGCATAGCCTACCCGTATGGCAATTCCAACCAGCTTCCATTTGAAAAACGGTATTTCGCAGGAGGAGCCAATAGCGTACGAGGATGGTCAGTACGCTCGTTAGGCCCAGGAAAATACAACGGGAAAGACAAAGGAATCAACTTTCTGAATCAGTCTGGCGACATCAAACTGGACCTTAGCCTCGAATATCGAACCAAGCTATTCTGGAAATTCAGCGGAGCCGCCTTTGTCGATGCTGGAAACATTTGGACCATACGCGAATATAAGGACCAGCCTGGCGGGGAATTCCGTTTCAACACATTCCTCGAACAAATTGCCGTCAGCTATGGCATAGGCCTTCGTATGGACGCGAACTTCTTCATTGTCCGCTTCGATGCAGGCATGAAAGCCATAAATCCGGCCTATACAGGAAAAGGCCACTACCCTATCACACATCCCAACTTTGACCGCGACTTCGCGTTCCACTTTGCTGTAGGTATGCCCTTCTAAGGGCACACAGCACACCAATCAAAGGTCAATGTTTTTTCAGATAATCGATACAATCTAGAGCGTTATTACGATACACCCTGCTATGTAATTACGATGTGCCCTATAACGTAAATTGGATGCGCCCTATACCAATATGCAGATTGGGGAAACACCATTTTTCAAGTACACGATTCCCAAATCTTGTCCTGAACGGGAATGCGAATTTAACAGACATAAAAAAAATCTTTTTTCCTCATTTGAGAAATATAATCAAACCTTTTTCTCACATTTATTCAAAATTTCGTATCTTTGCAAAAGAAAATAATATAACACATCTATAAGATATGTACAGAACATATACAAATGGAGAGCTGAGACTCTCTGATGCAGGCAAGCAGGTAACACTTGCCGGATGGGTACAGCGCACAAGAAAAATGGGTGCGTTGACTTTTGTTGATTTGCGCGACCGCTACGGCATCACGCAGTTGGTATTTAACGAGGAGACAAACGCTTCTCTTTGTGAACGCGCCAATAAACTCGGACGAGAGTTTGTCATTCAAGTGACAGGCACTGTCGCAGAACGATACAGCAAGAACAAGAATATCCCTACAGGAGATATTGAAATAGAAGTGTCTGAACTGACCGTACTCAACGAGTCTATCACTCCTCCCTTCACCATCGAGGACAATTCTGACGGCGGTGATGACCTGCGCATGAAATACAGGTATCTTGATTTGCGTCGCAATCCTGTTCGCCAGAATCTTGAACTGCGCCACCATTTCTGCATTGCCGTACGCAACTATCTTTCCAATCTCGGTTTCCTTGAAGTGGAAACTCCAATGCTCATTGGATCTACCCCTGAAGGAGCACGCGACTTTATTGTTCCGTCACGCATGAATCCTGGTCAGTTCTACGCATTGCCACAGTCTCCTCAAACTTTGAAACAGTTGCTGATGGTTGCAGGATTTGACCGCTATTTCCAGATTGTAAAATGTTTCCGTGATGAAGACTTGCGCGCTGACCGGCAGCCTGAGTTCACTCAGATAGACTGCGAGATGTCATTTGTCACTCAAGAAGATGTAATCAGTACTTTTGAGGGCATGGCAAAACATCTTTTCAAGGAATTGAAAGGCGTAGAAATAGAAGGAGACTTCCTTCGCCTGCCATGGATTGAATGTATGAAACGCTTTGGTTCCGACAAGCCTGATATGCGTTTTGGCATGGAATTTGTCGAACTGGACGACATACTGAAGAAAGGCACATTTGCTGTATTTGATGATGCAGCATACATAGGCGGAATCTGTGCTGCAGGATGTGCTTCATACACCAGAAAAGACATTGACAAATTGACAGAATGGGTAAAACGACCACAGATTGGTGCAAAAGGCCTTGTTTACGCTCGTGTACAGGAAGACGGCGTCGTGAAATCCTCTGTGGACAAGTTCTATACACAAGAAGACCTTCAGGCACTGAAGGAAAAGATGGCTGCCCAGCCTGGCGACCTCATTCTCATCCTCAGCGGCGACGATGCCATGAAGACACGTAAGCAGCTGTGTGAACTTCGTTTGGAAATGGGTGAACGTCTTGGTTTGCGCGACAAGAACAAATTCGCGTTGCTGTGGGTAACAGAGTTCCCAATGTTTGAATGGAGCGAAGAGGAACAGCGTTTGATGGCCATGCACCATCCTTTCACACACCCAATGGATGAAGACGTTCATCTGCTTGATTCTGACCCTGCTGCAGTTCGTGCTGACGCCTACGACATGGTGTGCAACGGTGTTGAAGTTGGTGGTGGCTCCATCCGTATACACGACCCCAAGCTACAAGCTAAAATGTTCGAAATACTTGGCTTCACGCCAGAGAAAGCCGAAGAACAATTCGGCTTCCTGATGAATGCATTCAAGTATGGTGCCCCACCACACGGAGGATTGGCTTATGGCCTCGACCGATGGGTCAGCATATTTGCGGGTCTTGATTCCATCCGAGACTGCATTGCATTCCCTAAGAACAACAGCGGACGAGACGTAATGCTTGATGCCCCATCTTTTGTGGATCAGAAACAGCTTGACGAAGACTTTATTGCACTTAATTTGCCTAAAGAATAAAATAACGCAACTGACATTTGGCCTAGCTGGGAAGATAAAAAGCTTCTCAGCTATGTCAAGTTATGACTTTATCGCATGGAAATAACATTTTTCAGCCTTGGGAGCGGCAGTTGCGGCAATTGTTACTATCTATCAACAGAGTCAGACGCCATCATCATTGATTGTGGCGTTGGCATTCGTCAATTCAAAAAAAATCTGACAGAATACGGACTGAAAGTCAGCAAAATACGAGGTATCATAGTTACTCATGACCATGCTGACCACACCAAGGCTACAGGGAAAATTAGCAAAGAGTATGCCATACCCGTCTATGCAACCAAACTGGTTCATGAAGGAATGGACAGGAACTGGCAGAGCACCGTTAAGATCCCTATAGAAAATCGCCAAAACATAGAGGCCGGCAAAACGTTCAAGATAGCTCCTTTTGTCATTACACCTTTCACCATTCCCCATGATGCATCAGAGAACGTAGGCTACCACATTGAAATTGGAGAGTGTCGTTTTACTGTCATGACCGATGTAGGAGATGTCACAGAAAATGTGAAATACTACATTTCCCAAAGTACACACCTCATTCTGGAAGCCAATTACGACGAAGAAATGTTGAAACAAGGACGCTATCCTGAAATGCTAAAGGAACGTATTGCCAGCGGGCATGGACACCTTTCCAATAAGAAAACAGCATACGCATTGGCTGAAAATTTTCACGAGAAACTCAGCTACGTATGGCTCTGTCATCTCAGCGAAGAGAACAACCATCCTGAACTTGCCCGCAAAACACTAGAATCGGTCTTGCGCAGTTACGGAATCATAGCAGGCGTAGATTTCAAACTCGAAGTACTACGGCGTAAAATACCAACAGGTCCTTTCTCGCTAACATAAAATTACAAATCAACCACAAAGAACGTGAAAACCAGCCGCTAAAATCTTAATTAAAACAAAAATATCACGATTTTTCGCGGATTTTCACTAACTTTGCATTACTTTTCGTACTTTATCGAAAAGCTGCACAAAATGAAAGCCCAAAAAGTACTATTTATTACAACAGGAATCGCACCATTCGTAGCAGAGAATGAAAGTTCTCTGAAGGGTCGTATTTTGCCTCAATCCATTCAGGAGCAAGGACACGAAATCAGAACATTCTCTCCCAAATGGGGCAATATTAATGAGCGTCGCAATCAACTTCATGAGGTCATTCGCCTTTCCGGAATGAACCTTATCATTGACGATACCGATCATCCACTCATCATTAAGGTGGCCTCACTACCCTCTGCCCGAATGCAGATTTATTTCATCGACAACGATGACTATTTCATGAAGCGCGGCATTTTGACGGATAAAGACGGGAAAGAATACACAGACAATTGCGAACGTGCTATCTTCTATGCACGAGGCGTACTGGAAACTGTTAAAAAGTTACGTTGGGTTCCTGATGTTATCCATTGCCATGGATGGGCTGCTGCACTTGCTCCACTCTACATCAAGAAAGCATACAACGAAGAACCTTCATTCCGCGACACAAAAGTTGTGATAGAAGCTTCGCCAAAAGAATTTGAGCAAGATCTTGGTACCGAAAATGCAAAATTCGTAGAATACAAAGATGTTAGCCATGATGACATTAAAGATATCTGCGAAAACAAGTTCGGACACACAGAACTGGTAAAGATTGGCGTAAAGTTTGCTGATGGTGTTATTATAGAAAACTCCAATACGGATTCTGCAATCATGGAATATGCAAAATCTCTCAACAAGCCTGTTCTTGAACCCGTAGAGGGAGATGATTTCAAAGAAGCATACAGCACATTCTACGAATCACTTTTTGATTAAAAAAATGAGTATAAAGTATCTTTTAGCATCGACAGCAATATTATTCATGTTTGCCTCTTGTGACGAGGATAGCGCTACATTAGGCGTTGACATGATGCCTACAACCGACCTCGTCTCAAGAAACTATCAGACATATGATGTCAGCACCGAATCATACGCTGTCGGAGATTCTGTGCTTGCACGTACCAGCAAGTCCTATTTCGGAAGATTCACAGATCCAGAAACAGGAACAACTATCAAAAGTGATTTTCTCGTACAATTCAACTGCGATGAAAGTTTTGCTCTGCCAAAGCACATTGAAAACGATTCATGTATTCAAATTGACCTTCGTCTTTTCATCGAAGACTTCGTAGGCGACTCTTTGGCATCATTCAAACTTAGCGTTTACGAACTGAACCAGCAGCTGGACCCCAATGCCGACTACTACACAAACATTAATCCAGAGAACTACTACGACACAAGCGCAAAGCCAATAGCAACAAAATGGTTTACCATCAACGACCGAACCATTACAGACTCAGCAAGATGGTCAACCAAATACAATAACAACATACGAGTATCGCTGCCCAATAGCATCGGAACAAAAATCATTCGCGACTATCGCAAGAATCCAGCGCACTTTGCCAATACCGCATCATGGCTCAAGAGCGAAAATCCATGCAGCAAAGGACTTTACTTCAAGCTTGAATATGGCGATGGAGCAATGGCTTACATAGATATCGTGCAGATGAACATGTACTTCAACTACTATGACGAAGAGTACAAAAAGGACACATTGGGCGTAAGTTCTTTTGCAGCAACAGATGCAGTCGTAGAAGCCACCCGTTTCGAGAACTTCAATTTGGAAGAACTGCTTGAAGACCAAAGCGCAACCTACCTGAAAACTCCAGCAGGCATCTTCACACTTGCCAGCATCCCTACCGACATGATAAATGTACAGGACACCATCAATTCGGCGAAGATTACTTTCATCAGATATAACGACTTGATACAAAGTTCATTCAAACTTGATATTCCCCAAACCATCCTAATGGTTCGCCTTGACGACTACCTGAACGGTTTCTTCGAGAACTACCATGTCAACGATAGCAAAGAGTCATATCTCGCCACCTTCAACCCCAACACAAACTCCTACGTTTTCAGCAACATTGCAAGACTCGTAACAAGAATGGTCAACGAGAAGCGAGCAGGAAAGGCAACCGAGAACTGGAACAAAGTACTGCTTATTCCTGTAGAATCGACCAAAGACTCCAGCGGAAACATAGTCAAGCTCAATCACGATTTCAGCATGAGCAGTGCACGATTGGTCGGAGGAACAAAAGGTAATGTTAAGATGGAAGTTATCTACTCCAGTTTCAAATAACCATACAATATAGATTTAAAGCAATATAAAGGACGGCTGTAAGTTTCACCCATCTATGAAATTAACAGCCGCCTTCTTTTTATTTTTGAGAAGTCAAACTTGTCGCAATTTTTCTATTAACGGAATAAGCACTTTTTTGATAACTTTTTCGTTAAGTTGATGTTCACCTTCGAAACGCTGTACATGGTTTGCCAAATAGTTCTTCTTAAATAGAGCTTCCGCATTCGTCACTGACTTATCGTGAAGTCCCACCAAACACCAGCACGTTTCT
>JAEIGA010000368.1_pt1 | contig 65818 bp, 47 predicted proteins | sample 9270691 | NCBI WGS metagenome assembly JAEIGA01 (sample SAMN17057246, study PRJNA624740) | gut metagenome | biome: biome; isolation source: fecal sample | host: Bos grunniens | place: China: Xizang | collected 2019 | reverse complement strand
TCCATGAGAAAATCCTTCAGGGTTATTTCCTTTGAAGTAAACTTTGTCATCTTTGTTTTCCAAAGTCACTTTCACGCCTTCTTCCAAAGTTTTCCATGTCTTTCCTCCGTCTATAGAATATTGTACATCAGGATTATTGTTTGTATTAATATACCATATTTCTGATTTCGGAGCTTCTGCAGTGAAGCATAACCAGTTGCTTTCGACAGATGTTGTATCAGTCTTATCTTCATATACAGCGGTATAATAATATGTGTCAGGTGTCTCATGAACGTGTGGCTCTACATCCCAACCTATAAACTTATATCCTTCTTTATAGAAAGGTGTCTCTCCTCTGTATTCAGGAACGACGTCACATCCGATAGTGTCACGTTGTAATTCTGTGCTGTCAGGATTCTGGAAGACGACGATAGGGGAGGCTATTATAATGAATTTGTCTGGCACTTCAGACACTCCATGTTTGTCGTATTGGCTTCCGCATGGGAAGATGAAGACGCCTAAACTATCAACTCCGTCGACCCAATTTTCAGTGGCATTGATTTCATTGTCCAAAGTTGTGATTCCAACTTTGATATAATTTAGCTTGCCACATCCTGCAAACATTTCTCCATAACATTTATTTGCCAACTCTTCTGCCGGAAGCTCTGGAGCTTTTTCCAAACTGATACAGCTGTTAAACATTGATTCGTAACAGCTGTTTTTCATTACAGTGGCAGGCAATTCTGGAGCTTCTACCAAATTTGTACACCCTACAAACATTTCTTTATAACATCCATTTGCCAACTCTTTTGCTGGAAGTCCCGGTGCTTTTTCCAAACTTGAACAGTCTCCAAACATTGTTAAGTAACAGTTGCCTTTCATTACAGTGGCAGGCAATTCTGGAGCTTCTACCAAATTTATGCAGCCTGCAAACATCAAATGATAACAATTGTCGTCAAGTGTCGTGGCTGGCAATGCCGGAGCCTTTTTTAAGTTGTTACAACTGATGAACATTCCGTCGCAACTGTTTTCTGCCGCAACAGTGGCTCCTAAATCTGGGACTTCCTCCAAATTTATACATGCGGTAAACATGTGGTCATAACAATTTTTTTTAAGTGTAGTGGCAGGTAGTAATGGTGCTTTTGTAAGGCTTGTACAAGTTAAAAACATGTAATTATAACAACTATCCGCCAATTCCGTGGCTGGTAGCGCTGGTGGATTCGTCAGATTTTGACATGCTGTGAACATAGATGCGTAGCAGGCTTTCTCCAACTTCATTGCTGGAAGATCATGGGCTTTGGTTAATTCCGTACAACCTGCAAACATGCCGTAATAACAACGTTCTCCTAAGATTGTCGCAGGCAATTCTGGCGTTTCGGTCAGTCTTATACATCCACTGAACATGGAACTGTAACTATGATCTTCTACCTCTATGGCTGGAAGTACAGGTGCTTTTTGTAGATTATAACATGAAGCAAACATCTCATCATAGCATCCTTTTGTCAGCTTCATTGCTGGTAGTTCAGGAGCATTGACAAGAGAACAGTGATTGAATAATCTTGCAAAACAGTAGTCGCATGGGATTTCTGTCAATTCTCCTTTCTCATCGAGCAAACTCATCACACTGCCACTGGCTGCAATTTTTTCTTTCATTATAAAATGGAAATAGTCATCTGGCGTGTTATGAAATCCTGTTGGATTGTTTCCTCTGACATAAACTTTGTCTCCTACATTTTCCAATTTTATATTTAACACATTTTCCATTGATTTCCATGTTTTTCCACTATCAAGTGAAAAATGTAAGTCAGGACATGGTTTTCCCATACAGTTGTATGAAATTGTACAGTTGGACTCTAATGCTGTGAAACATAGTATCTTGTCGAGGTCAATGTCATCTTCTTCTCCATATACGGCTGTATAATAATAAATGTCTGGCGTTTCGTGCACATGTGGCTTCACATCCCAACCTTTAAATATGAGTCCATCTTTATAGAATGGTTCACCTTTTTCTTCAAATGGGTATTGGGGGACGACATCACATCCGATAGTGTCACGCCATAATTCCTCTTTGTCTGGATTCTGGAAAATGACGATAGGGGAGGCTTTTATAGTGAAGTTTTTAGGAGCTTCTGAGTCGCCATACTTGTTGTATTTGCTGCCACATGGAAATTCGATTATACCTTCTCCGGTTACTCCCATAACCCAAGATTCAGTCGCAGACATGTCGTTGTCCAGCGTCATGACATCAATCTTTATATAATTCATATTGGAGCAGCTCATGAACATCGCGATGCATGATTTTGGTCCTAATTCTGTGGCTGATATTTTTGCACTTTCTAAACCTGAACATCTTTCGAACATGAAGAAATAGCAAAAGTCAACCAGTTTCTTTGCTGGAAGGTCGGGAGCCTTCTTCAATTTTTCACATGCGGTGAACATTGTACTATAACAATATGGTTCCAATTCTGTCGCTGGCAATTCTGGTGCGACTTCCAAATTATTACAATCTGTAAACATGCCAGAATAACAGTTTTGCGCCAATGTTAAGGATGGTAGTTTAGGACCTTTTGTTAAGTTCGAACATCCTGAGAACATACTTGAATAACAATATTTTGCCATTGTCATCGCTGGTAGTTCAGGTACTGTTTCCAAATTTTCACATTTTTCAAATAATAAGTAATAGCAACTGTCCTTCAATATAGTTGCTGGTAGTTCTGGGGCTTGTGTAAGCGACTTGCAATCAGAAAATAATTTGAAAAAACAGCCACTATTTGGAATTTCAGTTGAGGATTCGTTGGGGTCAATCAAACTCATCACACTTCCAGATGAGGATATATTACCTTTCATTCCAAAGTGAGTGTACTTTTTAGCGTTAAAAGAAAAACCTTTTGAGTTGTCGCCTCGCACGTAGACTTTATCTCCAGTGTTTTTTAATGTTATTGTTGTTTTTTCATTCCAGTCACTCCAAGATTCTCCATCGGATGAATATTGTATATTTGGATTGTTGTCTCCTTCATTTTCGAACCAAATTGTTGATCCTGCTTTTTCCGCTGTGAAACAAAGCCAATCAACTGCCGAACTGTTGAATGCAGATAATAATAACAAAAGCAACGTGGCGAACCACCTTGATAGATTGTAAGATTTTGTCATGTTTAATTTATTTTTACACTAATGTATTTTTTCTTGTGAAATCTGAACTTTTTATATTCAGTATTTCGTTTTTGTCGCATTGTTTGGATTGTTTATTGTCGCATTTCTTTAACTAAAAATAATGATTTAGATGAAATAACTTAAATAAAAACAAGTCGTAACAATTTATTACAAAAATGGGAAAAATACTTTAATTACACAAAAAGATTATGAGAAAAAAACTGAAACCCCTTATTGATTTTTTGTTACGATTTGCTGACGAAATTTTGCTGTTTTTTTTAGCGTAAATAGATGTTGATTTTTTGATTTAAAATTCCAAGAACTGTTTTTGATACTTGTTTAATCTCTTCTATTTCTTTAATTATCTATTCACTAATAGGATTATTTTGTAAAAATTTGGATTTTTCAGTCAAAATAAATTATGTGAATGTAATTTAATTGATGATGTGATAACAATAACACATTACTTTTCTATTTTTGACATCGGAAACAGAATAAGACAGAATAGAATACAATAAATATACTTGATATAAGACACATTAAATATGCGATTAATCAACACATTAATTTGATGGCGGCTACTTCTGCTGTTTCAGCAGAAGTGCCACTATCTAGTCAGATAGGAATAATTGTTCCGTAAGTTTGTGTGATTTGTTATACCCGTATGTTTCGTGTTATAATATATTATTTACGACATCTCTGTATGACAGATGATGTGATGTTGTTTTTTCAGTAAGATTTGCTAATTAGTTAGTATATGAATCTTATTGGAACAAAAATAAGACAACCCATATTTCGGTGAAATAGTTAGAAATTAAGTTTTCATTTGTGTGTTTGAGGGGACATTCGGTGTGTATCGGGTGTCCTCTGTTTTTTTAATGATGATTTATAAAAGCGAAATGCAAAATCATTATCTTTGCGCGCAATTTTGTGAAAGATGGCTTCATTTAAGGAATATTTACCGTTTTATAGAAGGAATTTGAAAGTGGCTCTCCCGATTGTGTTCGCACAGTTAGGCGGAGCGGTTGTGCAGTTTGCCGACGTGAAGATGGTAGGTGCGTTGGGGACAATCGAGCTTGCGGCTGTGGCTTTTGCCACATCTGTGTTGGTGATCGCATTGGTGGCTTCGATGTCTGTTTTACAAAGTATCACTCCGTTGACTGCATATAAATATGTGAATCATGATCATGAGGAGGTGACTAAATATCTTCAGAATGGACTTGTGCAGTGTGTGATAGTTTCTTTGGCGATACTTGCCATTCTGACGTTAGCCTACTTCAATCTTGATAAGTTTGGACAGGATCCGACTGTTTGTACACTTGCGAAAAACTATTTTCTGATTGTGGCTGCAAGTTTTGTGCCGGTTATATTCTTTGAAGGACTACGTCAATTTCTAGCCGCATTAGGCAATACCTCCGTCGCAATGATCATAACATTGATTTCCAACATTGTGAATATTGTTTTGAATTATTTGTTGATTTATGGAGAGTATGGATTTCCTATGTTAGGGGTCGACGGTGCGGCGATAGCAACATTTATTTCGAGATTTTTTGCGCCGTTTGCGATTTTTGCTGTGATGCTTTATAAGAAAGAGTGGAGAATGTATGTGGCAGGAATGAGCAAAAGATTGTTTTCTTCATCACATCTTGCGGAATTGTTCAAGGTCGGAATACCAATCTCTCTTCGCAGCACTGTGGAGGTGACAGCATTCGCATTCAGCGGAATCATGATTGGCTGGCTAGGACCTGTGGAATTGGCATCAAATCAAATTGCCACTTCTGTAGGGCACATGGTGTTTATGATTGTTCTTGGAATAGGCGCTGCCACTACAATTCGTGTGAGTCATCAATATGGAAGGAAAGATTTGAATGCTGTTTGTATGGCGGCAAATGCGTCGATTCACCTTACATTATTAAACAATACGATTATGGGGGCTTTGATCATCATCAACAGATATGAGATTGCCTCATTTTTCTCGACAGACCCACTGGTTATCAATCAAACCGCCTCGATACTAGTCATGGCTGGTATTTTTCAAATGTCAGATGGCATGCAATGTGTTGGCATCGGAATATTAAATGGACTTACAGATGTGAAATACACTATGTATTGCGCGTTTGTCTCTTATTTATGTGTTAACCTTCCCGTCGGATATTATTTTGGTTTTTGCAGAGGTTGGGGTGCGGAAGGAGTATGGGTAGGATTCTGTTTTGGACTTACTTTGGCCGCAATTCTTTTCCACTGCAGGTGGTATAGATTAATGAAACGTATGAAAAAAGAACAAAATGTTCGTTAAAAAATCGCCATTTGTCTATTTATTTTCGGCAAACGTATAATTTATTTGGCGGACATTCATATATATAATAAATTTGCAATCAGTAAAAGTGAAGATACTTTTTCATAATAGTGTTTGTTTTTGCGATGTTTGATTGAGAAATTTGACATTCGTTAGCCTCGAGGAAAAACCCCGAGGTTTTTTTTTGCCTGCATTCTAATTATTCATGATTTTTTTAAATAGCTCCCAAAAATTCTGTAATTTTGCAGAAAAATAAAAATAGCATAAATATTCAATAGATATGGCAGTTTGCAAACCATCTATTCCTAAAGGTACACGTGATTTTTCGCCAATCGAGATGGCGAGAAGAAATTATATTTTCGACACAATCAAAAGTGTTTTCCGTCTTTACGGTTTTTCTCAGATTGAGACTCCTGCAATGGAGAATCTTTCCACTTTGATGGGAAAATATGGTGACGAGGGTGATAAACTTCTTTTCAAGATCCTTAATTCAGGTGATTTTTTGGCAGGTGTTGATAAGAGTGAACTTGAGTCTGCTAATAGTGTGAAGGTGCTAAAACATATCAGTGACAAGGGACTTCGCTATGATTTGACGGTGCCTTTTGCACGTTATGTCGTTATGAATCGTGGCAACTTGTCATTTCCATTCAAGAGATTCCAAATTCAGCCGGTTTGGCGTGCTGACAAACCTCAGAAGGGCAGATACCGTGAATTTTATCAGTGCGACGTGGATGTCGTTGGCAGTGATTCATTGCTCAACGAGGTCGAGCTGATCCAGATTGTCGACGAGGTTTACCGTCGTCTTAAGATTAATGTTGTTTTGAAGATCAACAACCGTAAGATTCTTTCTGGTATCGCAGAGGTGATTGGGGAGGCTGATAAATTGGTTGACATCACCGTCGCAATCGACAAACTTGACAAGATTGGTGTTGAAAATGTAAACGCTGAACTTAGAGAGAAAGGAGTCAGCGAGGCTGGTATTGAGAAACTTCAGCCAATTATCAATATGACAGGAAGCAATGATGACAAACTAAATGTCATCGCTGATGTCTTGAAGTCAAGTGAAATTGGTTTGAAGGGAGTCGAGGAGCTACGTACTATTCTTCGTTATGTGAAGATGCTTAATGTTGCCACTGAGGTGGAGATAGATTTGACTTTGGCACGTGGATTGAACTACTATACAGGAGCAATTTTTGAAGTTAAGGCAAAAGATGTGGTTATCGGATCAATCACAGGTGGTGGACGATATGACAACTTGACAGGTGTGTTCGGTTTGGATGGAATGTCTGGAGTCGGAATTTCATTTGGAGCTGACCGTATCTACGACGTATTGAACCAGCTTGATTTGTATCCTCAGGAGTTACTCGCGTCTACTCAGATTCTATTCGCCACATTTGGAGAAAACGAGTTTAATTTTGCTTTGAATCTGTTGAAGGAGGTTCGTAACAATGGTATTTCCGCTGAGATTTATCCTGAGCCAGTCAAGATGAAGAAGCAGATGAGTTATGCCGACAACAAGGCAATTCCATACGTTGCAATTGTAGGTGAGACAGAGATGGCAGAGAATAAAGTGATGCTAAAAAATATGGTCACTGGTGAGCAACAATTGGTTGGTATTGCCGAAGTCGTTTCTATTCTAAAGAAATAGTTGAATCTTATTTATATTGAGACGTTGCTTGCAACGTCTCTTTTTTTATTATAAAACAAACATATAGATGGACTTAAAAGGAATTGTTATGGTTGGTTTGTCAGCCTTGTCAATTTGTGGCTGCTCAACTAAAAAAACTGAAACTGTGGATGAAAAAATCAACCGCATTTATGAAAATATGTCCCAAAATGAGCGTATTGCTCAGCTTCAGGGTACATATATGACGCAATTTTTTGATGAAAACGACAAACTTGATACAGCGTTGTGTCGTCGTTTGATTCCAGATGGAATAGGTCATTTCTCTCAGTTCACGATGAATTTCCGCAAGACTCCTGATGAGGTGCGCGACATGGTGGCTCAGATGCAAGATTGGTTGATACACAACACACCGTCTGGCATTCCCGCATTGCTTCACGAGGAGGTGTTGAGCGGAATAAACGGTTATGACGCTACTGTATATCCGCAACAGATTGGCCTTGCCTGCTCGTTCAATCCGGAGTTGGCAGAAAAGAAAACATACGAGACTGCCACAGATCTTCGTAAGATTGGAGGTATGCAGGCTCTTTCACCTATGGTTGATGTCGTAAGAAATCCATCTTTCAACCGTTTGGAAGAGTCGTATGGAGAAGACGGATATCTTTCGGCTGTGATGGGAGTGGCATTCGTCAAAGGTTTGCAGCATGGAGATTTAAGGCAGGGAGTATCTGCATGTTCAAAACATTTCCTCGGCTACGGAGGTGGTGGAAATGCAGATAAAAAAGAGCTGATGGAAGAGATTCTTTTGCCTCATGAAGCAATTATACGTGTGTCTGACAGTAAAGTGGTGATGACAGGATATCACACGTTTGATTCTGTTAAATGTGTGGCAAACAGATATTTGCAAGAAGGTATATTGCGTGATTACCTTAAGTTTGATGGACTTCTTGTAAGCGACTATAGCTCAATCGAGCAGATTGACGACAATCTTGATTCCACAATGCGTGCAGCAAAAGCCATCAACGCTGGCAATGATGTTGATTTTCCTGAAGGAAAGAGTTATAAATTTTTGTCGGACGCAATTGACAAAGGCTTGGTTAGTCAGCAGACACTTGAGACTGCGGTCAAAAGGGTGTTGAAGCATAAAGCAAGACTAGGTTTGCTTGATGACAATGCAAAACTGTATGAGACAGGACATATTGAGTGGGATTCAAAAGATAATCGTAAGACGGCATACCAACTTGCCACTCAGTCTGTTGTTTTGCTAAAGAACAATGGTGTTTTGCCATTGAGCAAGCCGTCTAAAATTGCATTGGTCGGACCAAATGCCAATTCTATGTGGGCAATGGTTGGCGACTATTCCTACCATTCAATGCGTTACTTCTGGAAAAAGGAGATTGAAAACGATTTGAATCCTAGAATTGTAAATCTGAAATCTGGAATGGAAGCGAATATTCCAGAAGGCTATTCTTTAAAATATAGCCGTGGATGCGACTGGACTGAAGTTGTAGAGACCGTGGTGGAGCAGGGTGGAGATCCTCGCGTCGCATATATGCAGGATATTCAGAACCGTAAGATTGATTCGGGAGAGGAAGCAAATCTTGATCAAGCGTTGGAAATTGCAAAAGAAAGTGATGTGATTGTAGCGGCAGTAGGTGAGAATGTGATGCTATGCGGAGAGAATCGTGACCGCACAACATTGCGTCTTCCAGGAAAACAGGAGCAGTTTGTCGAAAAACTTGTTGCTACAGGAAAACCGGTTGTTCTGGTGATGTTTGGTGGACGTGCCCAAATTATTTCAGGTTTGGCAGAGAAATGTGCTGCGGTCATACAGGCATGGTATCCAGGAGAGGAAGGAGGAAACGCCGTTGCTGATATTATTTATGGTAAGGTGAATCCATCAGGAAAATTGAGTGTCAGCTATCCAAATGTCGAGATCAACGAACCAATCTGCTACAACCGTTCAGTGGAGAAAGATCCCCGCGTCGCATATCCATTTGGTTATGGCTTGAGCTACACTACATTTGAGTATTCGAATATCAAAGCAGAAAAATCAGTGGCTACAGATGCGGAGAAGATTTCTATCAGTGTAGACGTGAAGAATACTGGCAATTTTGCAGGCGACGAGGTTGTCGAATTGTATTTGTCGCCAGCAGACGGAAACAAGAACATCCGACCAATACAGCTGCAGGGATTCGCGCGTGTCACACTTAATCCGAATGAGACAAAGACAGTTTCGTTTACAATGTATCCATCTCAGTTTGGATACTACAGCAATAATCACTGGGTGATAGATTCTGGAAAGTACACAATTAAGATTGGTGCTTCGTCGCAAGATATAAGACAATCTGAAGAAATTGAAATGACAGGAGAACAAAAGATTTTGGATTTGAGAACAAAGTATTTTGCTGAGGTGAAATAAACAATGGTTGTTGAGAAACCAAGCAAGACGAAGATCTAAAATACGCCCCTAAAGTTAGAGAAATAACTTTAGGGGCGTGTTTCAATATGACCGTCTTTAAACAGAAAAAGAAATCTATATGCCAATAAGTATTGGATTATTTCAGAGAAAATACTGCGTCGTCTCCTATTTTATTTCTTGAATTAGACGAACTGAACATCCCCATACACGGCTTGTTTCAGCTAATGGAGTCACTCCACTCATGTAGAAGGATAACGCACGGACATTTCCTTCCCGTTCCTGTGATCCTGTTGTGGATGACCAGTAAATACCCCATGGGTTAGTAGGATAGTTCTTTATTGTATTACCCCAACGTCGTCCTCCAGCTGGCAAGAATATAGCCCCAGCCTTTTCCATTACAGCCCATTCCGCTTCATTATAAGTGTTGTCTGCGTAATGGTCGTCCAACATCTCCTCATCCATATACAATCCGTTCTGATATACCAAATGATTGATGATCTCTGTGGATACGGAAGGAATAAATTTTACTCCTTCTGGTGTCTTCCAATTGTCTGGCAGCAAAATCAATCCTTTCACATTTGCCACCGTCGCTAAGGCGAATAATTGATCAGCATTTCTCCTTTCTGCCAATAAATAATTCCACTCTTTACTCGTCGGTGTTCTCCATGTGTGTTCCGCATCACTGCCGATTTTGTTTAACGCTCCCCAATCCGCAGTGGCAAACTCACCGACAAAACTATTGTCCCAAGATTCGCCAACCAGATAATCTCTATAGTCGGTGCTTGTAGACGTCGGTAGAAAACCAGTACTCCATCCACACGTCGCCCAACCGAACAAATCTATCCAGCCATCGTAAAATGGAGCGATGTTAGAGTTGCTTATTCCAATCAAATCATATTGGTTTTCTGCGAATCTCCATTCATAATAGTAGTCGTTGTATTGTAGATTGCCGGGTGCAAAACGAACTTGCAGAGTGTCGTTTACACTAAATAGAAAAGTGTCTGGCGGAATTGTGTCGGCAGGCTCCACAACCGATAAGTTGGGATTCGTAAATGTGACACTGTCCGGATATTCATTCTCGACAGAAAATATTACCTTGCCATTTTTCCAGACATATATCTGGGATGGTATTTCAAATATGGAAATTAATAAGGTAAAAAACGCCAAAATCATCCTCTTTTTCATATCAACCAATTTTTATATTATTAAATCCTATTGGCAAATATATGGAAAAAGATATGAAAAACAATATGTCAATAGCTTTCTGCCTTAATTAAATTCCATCCTTCATACGTAAGTCGCATACGGATGTTGGTCTTTCCATTGATTAATGGGGTTAGGAAATATTTGTCGCCTTCCCATAAGTTAAGATTGAGAATTTCTTCTTTAGGAATCCATTTTAGAGTGCCCTCATTGCATTCTGAAAAATCGGGAGAGTCGACGATGGCTGTATATAGATGCATACGTTCATTCTCTGCTGTGTCGGAGATGAAATCAATTATGCCGCGTTTGGTGAAGTCGTTCAGGATAATTCCCGTCTCCTCACGAACTTCCCTCACGAAGCAATCATCAGGATTTTCTCCTTTTTCCACATGATCTCCAATGCCGATCCATTTACCTTCGTTGGGATCGTTTTCCTTTTTATTACGGAAGAGCATCAGATAATGGCCATTCCACTCAATATAACCTAATGTCGTCTCTACAAAACACATGAAACTTGAAACCTGGAACCTGAAACTAATTAGCATTCATTTCATCAAGCAACTGCTTCATCGACTTCTTAAGTGTCGGGTGGACAAAGTCTGGAGCCAAATCATTCATCGGCTCTATCACGAAGCGACGCTCGTGCATGTGAGGGTGGGGGATCACAAGATTTTCTTTGGAGATAACAGCGTCGTCATAGAATAGAATGTCAAGATCAATAGGGCGGTCCTCATATCCGGCTCCAGGAGTCCTGACTCTTCCCAATTCACGCTCGATAGCCATACATCTGGCAAGAATGTCGTCCGGCTCCAATCTAGTCTCAAGATGGAACACTCCATTCAGATATTCATGGTCGGAGTCGTAACCTACAGGCGCGGACGAACGTATTTCAGACAGAGCGACAACCTTACCGATAAGGTCGGAGCAAAGAATGAGGGCATATTCAATCATACGACGACGGTTGCCCATGTTGGATCCGAAAGCAATGAAAACGTTATGCAAATCTCAGTGTTTTAAATTAATAAAAAAAGGCAGGCAAAAGAGCCTGCCGTTATGGAAATCATTTTGATTAAAACTCAAACTTCTCTGTTTTGAACTGACCCAAAGTGTGAATCTTTGGCATGATTCTTTTGTAGTGCTCGCTTTGAGTATGAGCAATCAAAGTCTCGTTGTCTTTCCAAGTTTCGCAAATCATCATAACGTCAAAACGAGTAGAACTCTCAAATACGTCATACGCGATACATCCGTTCTCAGCCTGAGAAAGTTCAACCAATTCCTTTACCATACCTAACAACTCAGACTGGTTCTTCTCCTCAACCTGAATAAATACATTTAGTCTAATCATCTTCTATGAAATTAAATTCTTGTTTCTAGTACAAAAATAATCTTTTCTTTTTTGTTTACACAAGAAACATTACAAAAATTTTGGTGTCAAACAGAATTAATTTTTTGATGAAGTTTTACTCTCTCCTTTTCTTTTTTTATAGAAGAAATATACAATGCCTCCAATAATAAAGAATGGCCACAAACGTAGTAAGAATACGACTAAAAATTTGATTATAGCCCAGCCGTCGGATAAAGAATCTACTAATTCAGAGCCAAATGAAGGAGTATTGTCATCGTCGTCATCCTTTGCCATCTCCTTTTTAACAATGATAAGGTCGATGTCAACTACGCTGTAAGCCACCTTACGGTCTATATTGATGCGTCGACCATTCATAACGTCTATGTCATTTTGAATGTAGTCGATTTTTGTTTGAATTTCAATGATTTCTGAAATTTTGTTGGCACGTTTTAGTAAAACTCGATATTGTTCAAGAGCGGCTTCTTTGCTTTTGATTTCAGATATTAAATCAGTATAAGCGTCTGTGACATCTTGGACATTAATAGATTTGTCAGACATTTTTCCTCCAACCTTGTTTAAGGCATCAGTGAAATCTTCAAAAGAGGCTGACGGAATAGATGCTGAGACTGAATAACGAAATTCATTCTGCTTTTCAGAACTCTTATATCCGTGCTTTTTGATTAAAGCATTGATATTGTCGTAAATAGAATCTACATTTTCTGGCTTAACTTTTATCTCTACATTACCTTTTGCAATCAGTTTACGGGTGTCTGCAGGAGGAGCTGGAACTGAATTTGTGCCAGAGACCGCAATCATTTCTTCTTCTACGTATTCTTGAGCATGTCCTGCAGTTGCAGCAGGTTCTGCGTTTTGGCTTGCTCTGCTGCATGAAGATATAGAAAGTGCAGCAACAACTGCTATTAATATTTTTTTCATAAGCTGAATTCATTATTTTTTGTTTACCTCGCAAAAATATTATGTTTTTGTCGTTTTGAAATGTTAACGAACCTTATTATTTGTTAAAATATAAAAATGTTAATATCTTTGCATTGATTGTCAGTGATATATATTAGATGTTTGTAGTGTCCTTCATTGTTTGATTATTAATTAAAGAATAAAAGATGACTTATTCATCTGACAACCAAATACTACTACTTAAAATTAACAAGAGATGAAATTTATGTCCTATTATAGTGCGATCATATTGAGAACTTTCTTGAACAGGTTCTTCAAAATCATATTATTCGTATTCTTCTTGATATTATCGACTGTCGTATATGGCGGTAGTTGGAATGTAGTGTGGCAGGAAGATTTCGGAGTGGTAGAGGATTCAGTGTGCCGAGATTTTGCTGATCCTAATATGAGTGTGCCAGGACATAAACTTGCAGATATAGAACTTATGAGTGACACTTTTTATGGCATTACCAATAGTACAGCGTGGTGTTTCATTCATAAAAAAAGTGTAAATCCAAGTAAAGCCTATCATTTTGTGCCTGGACGTGATCATACAGGAAATACAAATGGTGGAATGTTGGTGGTGAATGTAGGTGCTGATGGTAACGGTGAACCCATTTATGAAAACAACTTGAGACTGAAGCCTTGTGGTAATCATAAATATAGGCTAAGTATGTTTGTGGCGAATGTATCTGATGCATGGATTAATCCAGATCTTACTCTTCAGGTGTACAATATGAAGGATGTTGCAAATCCAGAACTGTTGGAAAGTGTAAATCTTTCTGGTAGTGATGTGGTAGCTTGGCCTGGTAGTGAAAAAAATACACAAGGACTTTATACACATAAAGAACGTGAATGGTCGGAAGCATCTGTTGAGTTTGATGCAAAAACTGGAGATGTCTTAAAAATCGTTATCTTGAATTATCAGCCTGGTGGTGCTGGTAATGACTTTGCTCTTGATGATATCACTTTGCAACGATATGATAACGAAGAAATAGTCCCTCCGATAATTGAGATTGAGAATGGAATGAATAATTCATCTTGTGTTCCAACATATTCGGTTAATAATATTGATGCGTTGAGCTCTTGGAAGAATATATATAATAGTGTCTATTTCCTATGGCAATATTCTACTGATGACGGATATACATGGACAAATATATCTGGAGAAAGCGGTATTGAAAAAACATATTTACAACGAGATCTTCCAACGACAGGTAATGAAGTATATAGACTGATTATCACTGGTGGTTCGGACGACTCAGAAGCACAGTCGAAAGCTGAATATATTGCAAAATATGAGACTCCAGATGACGGTTGTGACTATTTCTCAATTTCCAATATTATTTCGCAAATGGAAATTAAGAACCCTCCCGTCGCATATCTTGGAATAGATAATGATATAACAATAACAAATCAACCTCAATACGACTGTGAGAATATAGACCATTTTGTCAGTTTGATGGCTGATGAATGGGATGTTAATTACTCTAAGTTTTATTTTTTGTGGCAGTATTCCTACGATGAAACTACATGGACAGATCTTCCGTTTACAGGTAGTGATTTCCAGTTTACTGATGATTTTGATGGCTTGACTTATTTCCGTGTGATTTTGGCGGCTAATGAAAACACATTACTTCAGGTGGCAAAAAATGGAACCCCTGACAATTGTGATAAAGATTACTTTATTACAAATAGCGTTTCTATTGAATGTTTGGAGTCATGTAAGAAACCGCAGTTTGAAGTTTTATCGGACCAGAATAAATTAATTTGTGAGGATAGTGATGATCTTGTAGAATGGAAAGTCCGTCAAACTAATCAGACAAAATCAATTGATATTGAATGGTATAGTAAGGCAACAGGAGAAAACACTTGGACATTAATTGCAGGAGAAAATGGAGAGAGTATTAGCCTTCCTAATCCAAAGAATACAACTTCTTATCTGTTTTTGGCTAAAAATGGGAAGTGTGTATCAGACTCAATTATATTTGAATTGACGATGATACCTATATTTAGGTTTGATCCGATTGGTGATGTCGATATTTGTGAAGGCACTGATGTTACATTAACTCCAGATGTTAAGACGAGAACACTTTCTCCTATAACATTTTTTTGGGATGGAGTCCCAACAACAGAACTACAGCATATTGTTCCTAATATTACCGAAGATAAAACTGTAGTATTCTATGCTACGGATGGCGTCTGTACATCTAATGAAGTCTATGCTAATTTTATTGTTGAGAAGGAAGCAGATGTGACGCTGCAACCTTTGCCAGCGGTAATATGTGAAGGAGAGAAAGTGGATTTGATAGCTGATGCCAAGTTTTCGCCTTTCAACACTTTCAAATGGGAGAAAGATGGTGTGCTTTTCAATAATACTGATTTGATTACGTCTGATATTCCCCATGAAAATACGTTTTATAAGTTTATTGTTGAGGGAAATCTATGTCCTACAATAGAATATATTTTAGGTGTAGATGTGGAGAAGAAAGCGGAAATGACGCTACAGCCACTGCCAGCAGTTGTTTGTAAAGGTGAAAAAATAGACTTGGTTGCTGATGTCCAACTTCCATCGTCAAACGCATACAAATGGGAGAAAAATGGCAGCCTGCTAAGTGATGTTGATTTGGTCACAACTGATATTCCAGAAGAAAATGTCACATATAAATTTACGATTTTGGGAGATGCATGTCCAGATATAGAAGACAAAATGATTGTAGAAGTTGAGAGTATGGCTGATGTGACGCTGCAACCACTGCCAGCAATCATATGTGAAGGAGAGAAAGTGGATTTGATTGCTGATGTCAAACTCACGTCGACTAACGCATTCAAATGGGAGAAGGGCAACGACCTGATCAGTGATGCTGATTTGTCTACTTCGGATATTCCAACTGAAGACGCCACATATAAATTCACAATCACTGGAGATAAATGCCCGGCTATTGAGAAGGAGGTGAGTGTAAAAGTAGAGAAGAAAGCTGATGTGACGTTGGAACCATTGCCTGCAATTATCTGTGAAGGAACAGATGTGGATTTGGTTGCCGATGCCAAACTCACGTCTGCCAACACATTCAAATGGGAGAAGGGCAACGATTTGCTTACAGATATTGGTTTGAAGACGACAGATATTCCAACAGAGGATGCCACTTATAAATTCAAAATTACCGGAGAAAAATGTCCAGCAATTGAAAAAGAGGTGAGTGTAAAAGTGGAGAAGATAGCGGAAGTGACACTTCAACCACTGCCGGCAATCATTTGTGAAGGCGAGAAAGTGGATTTGATAGCTGATGCCAACATCTCGTCGACAAACAGATTCAAATGGGAGAAGGGCAATGAATTAATCAGTGATGCTGATTTGTCAACTTCGGATATTCCAACTGAGGACGCCACATATAAGTTTACAATTACAAGTGAAAAATGCCCAGTTATTGAGAAAGATGTACGCGTAAAAGTGGAGAAAAAGGTTGATGTGACGTTGCAGCAACCACAACCATCGGTAGTTTGTGTAGGTGAAGAGATAGATTTGATAGCTGATGCCAAACTCACGTCTGCCAACACATTTAAGTGGGAGGATGGGAATGGTCAGCTTCTAGGTGATGTGGATCTAAAGATTTCTGTAATTCCAACTGAGGATGACACATATAAATTCACAGTATATGGGGATAAATGTCCTGCAATTGAGAAAGAGGTGAGTGTAAAAGTGGAGAAGATAGCGGAAGTGACACTTCAACCACTGCCAGCAATCATCTGTGAAGGAGAGAAAGTGGATTTGATAGCTGATGCCAAACTCACGTCGGCAAACTCATTCAAATGGGAGCGAGGCAATGAATTGATTACTGACGCTGATTTGTCTACTTCGGATATTCCAACAGAGGATGCGACATATAAATTCACTATTACAGGCGATAAATGTCCTGCTATTGAGAAGGAGGTGAGTGTAAAAGTGGAGAAGAAAACTGAACTCTCGTTGAGTATCAGTGATACAGAAGTGTGTGAAAATACTTCAGTCGCTTTGTCAGTGAATGCCACTAACGCTCATAAGTTGGTTTGGAAACAGAAGAATGATGGAGAATCGCAATTCTCTGAAATGGCAGAGTCTGGAGATGTGGTAAACATAACAGCTACTAAATCAGCTACATTTATAGTTGAATCTTCTGATGAATTGGCTTGTCAAAGTGCAGTCTCTAATGAAGTGTCATTGTTTGTTGAAGAACCGGTGTCAGTTTTGTTGGAAAATGTTCCTACAGAAGTTTGTGAAGGAACAACCGTTTTGCTGAACGCTTCTATTACTGAGAATTGCACCTCTTATGGATGGAAGAAAAATGAAAATGAGAATTTTGCCAAAAATGAGTTGTTTGCAGAGGATGTGCCTACAGAGACCACTACTTATGAGTTTTGGGCTAAACCACTTGTTTGTCCTGAATTTTTAGAGAAGTTTGTGGTTGATGTTGAGCATAAGAAAAATGTTGATTTGACAGCATCAGAATCAAATATTTGTAAAGGAGATGATGTCACACTGACAACAAACTATCCATACGTGGAAGGAGTTGTATGGGAAAGCAAAGGAGAGAATGAATCACAGTTTAGTAAAGTAGACGAAGGAGTTTCCGAAATCGTCGTGTCTCCTTCTGACAATACAACATATCGAGTGTCGGCCATTTCAAAGTTAGGTTGTGAAGAAAAAGGAAGTGAACAAGAGATAGAAGTGGTCCAGCCAGTCGGTTTGAGTGTGGAAGATGTTTCAATATGTGAGGGAGACGCTGCACATTTGGAGGCTGTCACAGAAAATTCTTATGACAAAATTGAGTGGACATTTGATGGAGATAGTTCTGTAAATAGATATGGAGCGTTTGTTGATATTACTCCAGGGTCTAATATATCCTACAATGTAGTCGCTTACAACGGAATTTGCAAGGAAGAAGTGTCAGGAAATGTTGTGGTTGCACCGATTCCGCGTATCTCATCACATGAGGAGATCGGAAATCATACTTATCAAATGAATGTGGAAAACACTAATGAGACACTTTATTTTGACTATCACAATGGAGAAGGAAAGACAATTTCGAACCTGCTTGAAAATGCAGTCGTCGGAAAATTATATGATGTTGAAGTCTCTGATAGTCTAGGATGCTCGTCGTTATATCAGTTCAGAGTCCCATTTGTTGAACCGGAATTTCCTATTTATTTTTATCAAGGAGATGAATATTGGCAAGTTAAGAATATAGAAAATTATCCTAATTCTGTGTTGTATATTTACGACAGATTTGGGAAACTACTTTTTAAGGAAAAAGGAAATACAGATGGATGGAGTGGCGAATATAATGGCAGAAGACTACCGTCTACAGACTATTGGTATATTCTTGATATTCCTGAGATTGATAAGCAGTATGAAGGACATTTCACGTTGATGAGAAGATAAAAGGTGAATTTCCCAATTGGAAAATTTTAGGCCTAAAGGACAAATTTTAATTAAAAAAGGGACAAATCCATTTTGCTAATCAGTAGAATGTATTGACAGACAATCCAATTTTGTTTGTCAGAATTTAATGTGCTTTCATAAATAATAAATCAACAAATGTCAGTTTGATTATGAAAAAAGTAGATGATTATGTATATATTTAGTGAAAAAATGGACAAAAAATGTGAAAAATAGGATAAAATGTATAATTTAGCGAACGTATCGTTAAAGAATTTATGGTTAAACGAATTTTTTCGACACTATTATTAGCTCCTGCACTTGTCGGGATGGCTCAGCTGAAAGTCACTCAGCTGAAGTATTCTGATTTCGACAGTTGGCAGGTGAGAAATATCAAGGAAAGTTTTCTGATTGGTGGAAATGTCAAGCAAATCTACGAAATCGGAAAACCTGACACTATTAATGAAACTGGTCCACGAAAGAGAACCGATTCTCCATGGGAAACATCCAGTAGCCTGATCCATGCGGCAAGTGTGGATAAGGCGAGCACCACCGTCTATCCGGAAAAACGAGGCGACGGCTATTGCCTGAGAATCGAGAGCAAGCTGGAGGAGGTGAAAGTGCTCGGTATGGTAAACCTTACGTGTATGGCATCAGGCAGCGTCTTCACGGGCTTTCTACTTGAGCCGATTGAGAGTTCCGACAATCCTATGCAATATATGATGCAGGGAGTGCCTTATACAGCCAAACCAAGAGCCATAAAGTTCGACTATAAGGCTAAGGTGGGCGGAAAAAGACAATATAAGTCGGTCTCGAAGTCTATGGATCTTGAAGGAAAAAATGAAGCGGAGGTCTCTGTAGTCCTTCAAAGACGTTGGGAAGACGCGAGTGGCAAACTTCATGCCAAGAGAGTAGCCACAGCCTATATGAGGATCAAGGAGAGTGTGATCAATTGGCAAAACGGTTTTGAACTTCCACTTCAGTATGGCGACATTACAAATGAGCCAAATTATCAGGACTATATGGGTGTGGATTATCCCAAATATCCATATTGGGGAATCAACAGCAAAGGAGAGAAAATGCAGATTTCAGAGAAGGAATATGCAGATCCTGATGAGATGCCCACACATATTATTATACGTTTCTCAAGTGGGTATGGAGGAGCATTTTGTGGTGCTGTAGGTGATAAACTATGGGTAGACAATCTAAAAATTATAGAATAAACTGACTATTTAGTAGGTATATTCTTTGTGTAGAAAAAAAATATACCTACATTTGCTCAAAAATTTGTTGGTAGCAACTTGTTGAAACGAACAGCCAACATTAGTTAAAGATAATGAAAGTTCTGCAAATATCTAATTACTATTATCCTTTGGTAGGAGGAACGCAGGCCACTTGCCAATATTTGTCGGAAGGAATAAAAGACGAATATGATGTGCATGTAGTGGCATTCAGCGAAGACAAAGAGGATAAGGAAGAAGAACATAATGGGGTAAAAGTAAGCAAAGCCGGAGTTTTTTTGATGTTGCTTCGTCAGAGTTTATCTTTTTCATATTATAAATTACTCAAGAAGTATATCGTAGAGTGGAAACCTGATATTATTCATTTCCATCATCCGAATCCGTTTGTGATGGCTTTGATGTTGAGACTTATTCCGGATGATGTAAAGCTCTATGTCCATTATCATCTTGATGTCACTGCACAGAAAGTGATGTACCAGTTTATCAAAGGCATTGAGAGAAAGATGCTTGAGAGAGCTGATATGATTGCCACGACTTCTGAAAACTATAAGAAATCGTCTCCTGTATTGAAAGATTTCCAGGATAAGACGGTGGTGCTTGCAAGCGCTATCGACATCACTAAGTATGATCTTCAGCCAGGCGAGCAGGAAAAAGTGGAAAAAATCAAGCAGGCAGCTAATGGCAAAAAAATTGTGTTCCATGCTGGAAGACACGTTCGTCATAAAGGTTTGGAGGATTTGATTGAGGCAGAAAAATTGATCAAATCGGATTGCGTGATCTATGTAGGAGGTGATGGTCCGACGACAGACGAGATGATGCAGTTGGCTAAATTCTCAGACAGAATCCATTTCTTGGGCAGAATGAATGATTCCGACTTGCGATGCTATTATCATGCGGCTGATGTCTTTGCATTCCCGTCGTACACTAAGGCAGAAGGATTCGGCCTAACACTTGCTGAGGCAATGTATTGTGGCACACCAGCGGTGACATACACAATTGAGGGCAGTGGTGTGAACTGGGTTTGCCCGAATGGAGAGACCGGTCTTGAGGTTCCCAACAGAGATGTTGTGGCATACGCAGCTGCGGTAGACAGATTGCTTCAGGATGACGAGTTGCGAAAACAGTTGTCGGAGAACGCAAGAAGTAGAGTTGTTACGTTGTTTACAATCCAGAAAGAAGTTGAGACATTGAAAGAGCAATATGCTTATTTGCTAAATAAAAAAGCGTAAGAATTTAGAAATGCTAAATTTATTATACAAACAGCCCATGAATATTTCGTGGGCTGTTTTTTATTTCATGTTTTAACAATTTCTAAACATTCGGATATATACAAAAACAAAATTTTTTGATTAAATTTGGAGGAATTCTGAAAAAACATTTGTTTATGAATATGCAAGCGCTACAACAAGACACACTTCTAAAAGGAGGTGCTTATCGTATAGAGAAAATTCTAAGTCAAAGTGATTTGGAAATCACTTATCTTTCCGATAAATTCGGCGACAACAGAAATGTCGTGGTGACAGAGTTTTTTGTGAAAGATATTTGTCGACGCGAGAAAAACAATAGTGTTGCTTATGATTCAGAAGATGTCGCAACGATGCGAGATAAATTCAAAAGCGATGCATTGGATAGATTGAATAAAGGCATTCTTGAAGTATTTGAAGAGAACAATACAGCCTACTATGTCAAATATGAAGACGACGGTGCCATAATCATACATGATGATTCAAGCGACTCAGACAACTTAAATCAGGATGATAAAAAAGACGCTGCTAAGCCATCTTTGCTAAAGAAATTAAAATGGCCACTTATTTTAGTTGCTGTTATAGGTGCAGGTGCCGCTTTTTTCGTGTCGTCAGAACCACCAGTAGAGATAGAAACAACAACAGTAAAATCAGAAAAGAAAGTTGAAACGAAACCTGTGGAGACTAAGAAAGAAGAGTCGGTAAAGGTAGAGCAGGAGAGTGCCGTTTTCGCTCCGATTATGGAGAAGTTGAGAAAGGCTAAGAAAGACGCCGAGGCAATCCCTGGAGTAAGTCAACATAAAGTTTTGACACAGCTTTCTAAAGCTAAGGATGAGTTTGAGAAGGTGAAATCAAAATTGTCTGCCGATGAGCAGGATAGATACCACAAAGCTTTTCAAGAAGTTATAGAAATTGTTAAGAAGAGATCGTAATACACGGGCATTTTGAGTTTTGAAACCATGTAACATCTCCAAAAATCATTTTATTATTTCAAAAATATACAGATATGTCAGAAGAAGAAATTCAGAAACAAATGGATGCAATGCGTGCATTAGATGAACCGATGCCGCAGGTTGGAATATTTTGGTATGACATGGAAGACAAATCATTTTTTGGTGTTTATAAACAGGAACTTACTCCTAAACAGGTGGAAGAAGCTGCAGACAAGGGTTTGCCATTCATCAATTATCCTCATTTGCATCGTCAAGTTTGGGCCAAGGAATATTTCAAAGCACAAGCAAAACATGAGACAACTAAATTCAAAGGAGATTATACTCAAGTTCCAAGAGGAAGAGTTGCCTGGAATATAGATAAATTCATCGTTTTTGTAGGACAGTGGGCAAAACCAATAGAGTCTGAACTTTATTCTATGATTGAGAAAGAGTTTGCTCTTCCATACTTCGAATTCGTTTATGATGAGCATTGGGATTTAGGTCATGGATGGTCTGGGGATTTTTAAGTATAACTTGTCCCCTCAAAAAACACACACATATTTCCCCTCTGTCGGATTCTGTATTCGCCACCGACAGGGGGTGGATTTTTAATCTTGCGTCGAAAATAGACGTATTTTTGTGCGAAAAATTGCGTATGTCGGCAAAATGTGCTATTTTTACAATATGATTTGCGTCTAGACGCATGTCTGTGGAAAACGTACGTCCATGCGTCTCTACATATGAAATGAAAAAACAAAAAATAAAATATAACAAAGAATTATGGCAGACGGTAGAATAATCCCAGTCAATATTGACGACGAAATGCGTACGTCGTATATTGACTATGCTATGTCCGTTATTGTGGCTCGTGCCTTGCCAGACGTGCGTGACGGTTTCAAACCGGTTCACCGCCGTGTGATGTACGGTATGAATGAGCTTAACATTACACATGACAAACCGACAAAGAAGTGTGCACGTATCGTGGGTGAGGTAATGGGTAAGTACCACCCTCATGGCGACAGTTCTGTGTATGGAGCACTTGTGAGAATGGCGCAAGAGTGGAATATGCGTTACACCCTTGTCGACAAACAAGGAAACTTTGGTAGTGTCGACGGTGATGGACCAGCCGCAATGCGTTACACTGAGGCTCGTCTCGACAAGATTTCCGACACTATGCTTGTGGATATTGAGAAGGATACAGTCGATTTTGTGGACAATTTCGACGGTGAGTATCAGGAACCAACAGTTCTTCCTACTCGTATTCCTAACTTGATTATCAACGGAGCTTCGGGAATCGCCGTAGGTATGGCTACAAATATGCCGACTCACAACTTGAGCGACACTCTTGACGCTGTTGTCGCTTATGTTGACAATCCCGACATTGATCCGGAAGACTTGATCAAGATCATCAAGGCTCCTGATTTCCCTACAGGTGGTATCATCTGTGGATATGATGGTGTCAAAGACGCATATCTGACTGGTCGTGGACGTATCATCATCAAGTCGCGCACAGAGATTGAGACTGAGGACAACCGTGAGAAGATCGTCGTCACAGAGATTCCTTACCAGGTGAACAAACGTGAGTTGATCGAGCAGATTGCCGACTTGGTGAAGGATGGCAAGATAGAAGGAATCTCAAACATCAACGATGAGTCGGATGGTGAGGTCGGAACACGTATTGTTATCGACATCAAGAGAGACGCCAACTCAAATGTGGTGCTCAATAAGTTGATGAAGATGAGCCAGCTACAGAGCTCATTCAGCGTGAACAGCATCGCTTTGGTCAATGGACGCCCACGTCTGCTTACATTGAAGGATCAGATCTCTGAGTTTGCTAAGTTCAGAATGGAGGTTGTCACACGTCGTACACAATTTGAACTTAAAGAGGCTCAGAAGAGAGCTCATATTTTGAAGGGTAGAATTATCGCCGTCGACAATATCGAGCAGGTGATCAGCATCATCCGAAGCAGTGAGACTGCAGCGATCGCAATCCAGCGACTACAGGTTGAACTTCCTGAACCTCTTGACGAAATCCAGGCAAAGGATATCGTTGAGATGCGTTTGAGAGCGTTGACAGGCTTGGAAATCGACAAGTTGAAAGCTGAATATGATGAGGTGATGAAGTTGATCGCACATTTGGAGGCTGTTTTGGCAAGTGAGGAGTTGCGTCGTGACATCATCAAGACTGAACTTCTTGAGATCAAGGAAAAATACGGCGACGAGAGACGTACTGAGATCGATTACGCTGGAGCCTCATTCAATCCAGAGGATTTCTATGCCGACGACGAGATGGTCATCACAATCTCTCATCTTGGATACGTTAAGTCTACTCCGCTTGTGGAGTATAAGACTCAGGGTAGAGGAGGCGTCGGATCAAAGGCAAGCAATTCAAGAGATGAGGATTTCATCGAATATATCTATCAGGCATCAATGCACGACACATTGCTGTTGTTCTCTCAGAAAGGACGCTGCTACTGGCTTCGTGTATACGAGATTCAGCCTGGAGCCAAGAATTCTAAGGGTAGAGCATTGCAGAACCTTATCCAGCTTGATTCCGACGACAGAATCAACGCGTTCGTTAAGGTGCGTGGCTTGAACGACAAAGAGTATGTCAACTCACACTATTTGATCTTCTGTACAAAGCAGGGTGTAGTGAAGAGGACATTGCTTGAGCAGTATTCACGTCCTCGTACAAATGGAGTCAACGCGATCACAATCCGTGAAGACGACGAGGTGATCAATGTATCGTTGACAGACGGTAAGAGTGATGTTATAATCGCCAGCCGTAACGGCCGTGCTGTTCGTTTCAGAGAGGATTCTGGCGACTTGCGTCCACTAGGAAGAACCGCTACTGGAGTGCGTGGTATGACACTTGATGAAGATGATCCAACAGATAGAGTAGTAGGTATGGTTTGTGTGGAGAAAAACTCGCCAGAGACATTGCTCGTCGTTTCAGAAAATGGATTCGGTAAACGATCTTACCTTGACGACCGTGATGAGAACGGCAATATCATCATGGATGAAGACGGTAATCCGGCTACACTATATCGTATCACTAAGCGTGGAGCAAAGGGTGTTAGAACATTGAATGTGACAGAAAAGACTGGTAAACTTGTTGCTATCCAGGCTGTTACGGACGACAACGATTTGATGATCATCAACACATCTGGTATAGCGATCAGATTGAAGATAGCTGGCACAAGAGTGCTTGGCCGTGCCGCTCAGGGAGTTCGCTTGATCAACTTGTCAAAGAAAAATGATGTTATCGCTTCTGTATGTAAGGTTTCCGCTGAGGAAGAAGAGGAGAATCCTGAAGTAGAAGGAGATACACCAAATGTTGAGGGTGGAGAAGTAGTGGACAACACTACTGTTGAGACACCAACAGAGGAATAATTTGTAATGGCAGGCTTTTATGCCTGCCCCATATTACATTTTTGATTTGTTGCCACACAACATTAAAATAATTTATGCAAAGTCGTAAAATAGCGATAACTTTGCAAAGTTTAATTGATAATTTATTAAAAGAAAATGAAGAAATATTCAATTGCGGCAGCGATGGTGGCTCTTTCAATGAGCGCATTCGCACAGAAAGCAAACCTAAAAGCGACTGATAACGCTTTGTATGAGCCAATGGATTTGGCGGAGGCTAAAAAGAACATTGAGCCTGCAATGACACATCCTGAGACTGCAAATCAGGCAAAGACATTCAACTTGGCAGGTAAGACATATTTTTTGACTTACGAGGATATTGCTAAGAACGGCAAGAAAGATCCACAGGGAGTTAAAGATAATTTGCTAAAGGCAACAGACGCTTACTTCAAGGCTTGGGATTTGGACCAGCAACCAAACGAGAAAGGTAAGGTAAAGCCTGCATACGCAAAGGAGATTAAGAGCAAACTTAACAGATTGCAGGAGTATTTGATTGGTGAGGGTAACAATTGCTACACTTCACAGGATTATAAGGGAGCTGTCGCATTGTGGACAAAGTATATGGAGATTCCTAATTCACCAGCAATGGCAGGAACTCCAAAGGATTCTATCTACAACGACATCTATTTCTTCGCGATCAATGCAGCTATGCTAGACGAGGATTTAAAGAAGAAAGAAGCCATCACAATGATGGAGGATTTCAAAAATGTTGATCATAAAGATGCATCAAAGATGTACGACTGGTTGTATCAAACTTATCTTGAGACAGGTGATACAGTAAAGGCTGTAAACACGTTGAAGGAGGGTATTGCAAAGGATCCAAACAACAAGTTCTTGTTCGGTTCTCTTATCAACTACTACATCTCTTCTAAGAAAGTAGATGAGGCAGTGAAGTATCTTGATGAGGCAATCGCAAAGAATCCAAAGGAAGTTCAGTATCATGTTGTAAAGGGCAACTCTTTGATGCAGGCTAAGGAGTATGACAAGGCTATCAGCGCGTTCAATGCTGCTCTTGCTGTAGATGCTAACAATTTTGAGGCATATTCTGGTATTGGAGCTGTCTACATGATGAAGGGACAGGATCTTTACAACGAGGCTGGCAAGATTCCAGTAAAGCAGAAAGCTAAATATGACGCTGCAGTAAAGACAGCTAAGGCTGAGTTCCAGAAAGCTGTTGAGCCACTTGAGAAGGCTCGTGCGATCGATGCTAAGAATATTGGTAACTTGCAGATGCTTCGTAGCGTATATATGCAGCTAAACCAGGGTGCTAAGGCAGATGCTATTCAGAAAGAAATTAGCAACCTAAAATAAGGGTTAAAGATTAATCTATATTGAAGAGACGTTGCATCGCAACGTCTCTTTTTTTGTTGTCTGGCATTGACATAAACTGTCATTATATCATTCCATCGTCCATCGTATAGTCCAAATGTCAGCCATGTTTTCTAACCGTGGAACGGTTGTTTTCACTATGTTATGATAGAATTTTGTTACAAAATGGATCGCGACTTGCAAAAATAAAAAAAGGAGAACCAAATTGATTCTCCTTTTGTCGAGATGAAGGGATTCGAACCCCCGACCCTCTGGTCCCAAACCAGATGCGCTAACCGGACTGCGCTACATCTCGATTGCAATATTTCTCATTTGCGATTGCAAAATTAGTGCTTTTTGTTGATATGGCAACATAAAAATGATATTTTTTTTGAAAAAGTGTAGATTTTGTTGATTGATAGATTATTAAGATAAGTGATGAATTTTTGATAGTAAGAGCCCGGTGATTGCACCGAGCTCTTTTGCATTAAGTTTGGACTACTCCCAGATAAATTCTTGGGTGCTTATTATTTTTGATGGTTTCCCATCTGTAAAATAATACCTTTCTGCTTTGATTGGATAACCATCGCTATCTAATGACCATTTTATTCTTTGTTCTGAACCTCTTTTCTCGTTAAAGATTGATACGGGAAGATCCTTACATGGTACTCCATGTCTGTTGCAGTAGTTCAATATAAAAGTTTCACTGCTGTAGCAAGTAAATAGAATGTCTGTCTTGTTTTCAATTGGAGTTGTCACTTCATCGTTTGTGTATTTAAACTGCCAGTTTATATCATAACTGTAGTTATCCTGACTCTTTTTGATAGGTGAAGATTTGAAATTTATAATGTTACCATCTTCCCATATCCATTCGTACGTCTCTTTTGGTTCTTCTTCGTTTGAATCATTTGATTCAGAATAGACAAGATGACCATTCTCGTCATACCTGAAAATTCTTGCTACTGTATGTGTAACTGCGTTATCTGACACATTTTTCCATATCATAGAGTCTATAGCGATAAAGCCATCTGAGTCGAATTTTGAGATGTAAAATACGATGTCTCCTTTATGATCTAATGTTATTGTGTCGGAAATGTTGAACTTATCATACTCCTTTCCATCGTTGTAGAGGGACATTTTTATCAGTTTGCCGGTGGAATCATATATGTACGTTGTGTTTGTTAATTCGTCTGTCGAATAAAACGTTGAAGATACAAGATGCTTTTGCTTTTTTGTTACACTTTCAGTATAACCATTGTCGATTTCCTCATCTTCTTTGTTACACGAGGAAAATAAAATTGTAGATAGGACACATAATATGCCCCAAATAAAAATGTTTTTTTCCATAGTTTTTCGCTTGTCCGTTGCAATCCTATACAGACATTTTAAAATTAATAATCAGAAAGTGTGGATCGCGTGACAGTGATGTGTGTCGGAATTTATAATTATAATAGGGTGGCGACGCGTCTATTATAATTGAACCCTATTTGTTTTATATCTTCTTAAAAATAACTCTCACAACACTTTCAATAAAGTGTAATTTTTCCCCATAGAATTTATTTTTTCCTTTTTCATCATATAAAACGAAGCTTGTTTGATTTTATTGTTTTGTTAGAAAATAAAAAGTTATTGTGACAGCTGTAGTATATACCCATTTTGTTACACGAAAGCAGGAATAACAGGTGCTGACATTTCAACTAGTCATTAAGAAAAAGATGTGTATATCGAATTTTCATTTTCCATCCTGCATTTCGCATTTTCAAAACTTTTTCATAATTTTGCGAAAATATAAACTTGTATTTATATGACTGGAAGATTTTTTGCGAGCATACTTGCATCATTGTCTGTCTCTATGATGTTGGCTGGAGAATATCCGACTAAGATCGTAGGGGGCAAACCATATTATGAATATTCAGTGGCTAAGAGCGAAGGTTTCTATTCGATTTCCAAGAAGTTCGGTGTCACTCAAGCTGAGATACAAGAGGCTAACCCTCAGACTAAGAATGGTCTGAAGGAGGGCGAGCATTTGCTTATCCCAAAGAAGAATACTCAGGGTGTGATGCATAAAGTGCAGAAGAGTGAGACTCTGTTTTCACTTAAGCAGAAATATGGCTTGACTTATGATGACCTTTATGAGGCAAACCCTTCATTGAAGACGCGTGGACTGATCGAGGGTACAAATATTCGTATTCCACAGAAGAAGGAACTTGTCGCACGTCGTAACAAAGCAGAAAAGGAGGCTTCCGAACCAGTTAAGAATACTCCTGCTCCTGTAGTGACTAAACCGGTGGAAAAAGCACAGTCGACACCTGCTGCCACTCCGTCCGCAACAGCCACTGAGACAAGCCAGCGTACTTCCCGTCCTAATTTCGCAGCCCATGAGGTGAAGAAGGGTGAGACTCTTTACAGTATCAGCAAACAGCATAATGTGGCTGCGGATGAGATTGTAAAACTTAATCCTGATGCTAAGGAAGGTGTGAAAATCGGGCAGATCCTTATTATCCCGCCTACTTACGCTAACACTTCCGCTCCTGTAGAAAACACTACTAAGAAGAGTGAGTTAAAGACTCATATTGTAAAAAAAGGAGAGACTGTTTACAGCATCTCCAAACAATATGGCATCAGCCAGGATGCTTTGGTGTCGAGAAATCCAGGAATAGATACAGAACTTCAGGAGGGTAAGATGCTTATCATTCCACCTGTGTTCCAGAGCAACTCATTCGTCGAACCAGAGCAGAATCAGGCACCGTCGCATAAGATCCATATTGTCAAGCAGGAGGAGACTATATTCGGAATCTGCAAACAGTATCAGATCACTCAGGAGGATTTGATCAAGGCAAATCCAGACGTCGCTAACGGTTTGATGGCAGGCAAGATATTGAGAATCCCATTGAATTCTACAGAAATAGCGGAAATCAACACTGCGGATTCCATAAGCACATCACTTGAAAAAGTGTTCAATTCAGAGCCTAAGACTTCGATAGAATGTGCACTTGCATTGCCTTGGAATTTTGCTAAGGTGACTGAAACCAGCAAGATAGATGCAAATACAGAGAGATTTATCGAATTCTATAATGGTATGCTTCTTGCTGTCGACACATTGCGTAAAACAGGTTTGAACATCAATCTTCGTGTTTATGATTCAGGAAAGACAGATGCAGAGGCTCAGACTCTTGTCTCATATAACGAGCTGAAGAGTATGGATTTCATCATCGGACCTGCATATCAGTCGCAGATCAAGACAATGGCGGATTTCGCATTGGCTAACAATGTGAAGCTTGTCATTCCATTTACTTCGAAATCGGAAGAGGTGAAAAATAATGCAAGTGTTTTCCAGATTAACGCACCTCAGAATGAAAGCGCGGCCGACGTGGCTTTGCAGATTGCCCAGAATTTCAAGGACTACAATGTGGTTATCGTGTCGTTCTCTGATCCTAAATATAATGACAAGGCAGTGTGGGCAGATACATTGAAGTTCACTCTAGATGCGATGGGAGTCAAGAATAAGGATGTCGTATTCTCTAATTATACAGAGTTGAAGAAGACGGTGGATAAGAAGAAAAAGAATTTGATATTCCCAGTCACAACAAACCAGGTGGCGTTGAATCAGATTCTTCCTATTATCAATATGTTGAAGGCTAAAGATACTGAAATTGCAGTGTTTGGCTTTAATGAATGGCAGAACTACAACAGTATCAGCAAGGAGTTGTTCCATTACGACACATATTTTACATCACCGTTCTTTATCGATTTCAAGAGCGAGGAAACAATCAAATTTTTGAAAAAATATCGTTTGTATTATAATGCGGAACCTACGAATTCGCATCCTATGTACGCTATCCTTGGATACGATATGATGATGTATTTCTGTGAGTCGATGCAGAAATATGGACACGATTTCGAGTGGGCGTTGGACAAGATCGCACCGTCTACATTGCAATCTGATTTCAAATTCAACAGAGTGGGAGAGACGGGAGGATTTATCAATTCACGTCACTTCATCATAGAGAACAGCGAGACTAACGGCTGCAAAATGTTTGCTAAATAAATATGAGAGTAGCCAAAATCATAGTTTCATCATTGCTTGCTGCGACGTGTGTGTGCGCGACGTCGGCACAGGAGAGACGCAGTTTCGAACAGGAAGTTGCGGTCGGCGTGTCGGGTGGTGTGAATATGTCGCAAGTAAGATTCCTGCACAACAACACTTCATACACCAGCATGATAGGAGACCAGTCTCTTTTCAATCAACGTGGTATGACAGCAGGAGTGAATGCTCTTTATATTGCCCAGAACCATTTTGGAGTGTTTTTGGAATGCAATCTTACACAAAAAGGTTGGTGTGAGCAGTTCAGGGCAAGAAATGGACAGACAGAAAGACTGGTCGGCGCGGATGAAGTCGATTTCAATGGTGTTGATTTGGACAGAGAGTTGACATATATCGACATTCCTTTGCTTGCACATATATATTTTGGCAGAAAAGCAAGAGCCTACGTCAATTTTGGACCACAAGTCAGTTTCTTGATAAAGGAAAAAGATGAGACAGTCGTGTCTGACCTACAGAGGCAGACGCTAACGTTGAGAGACCCCCGCGTCAATCCAGATATAGAGACCAGCAAATTTGACCTTTCGCTATGTGCGGCTGTAGGTTTTGATTTGCATTTGGAAAAAGTACATCCGATGTTGGAGATACGTTGGAACTACGGTACACATGATTTGTATGAGTGTGGAAAGATGGAACTCTTTCAAAGAGCCAGCACGCAGAATTTGGCATTGGTTTTGAAGTTTATGCTTCCAGTGTCACATTTTTACAGCAATTAACGGCGGAAAAATGCTTAAAAGTTGTTAAAAAGCATTACCTTTGCCAAAATATTTAGAGAAATAAGATAAAAGTATATAACGATGGCAATATTTGTAAATGAAGTCAGCAGAACATTCGGTGAGTACCTATTGATACCAGGACTTACAACAAAGGAGTGTCTGCCTACAAATGTGTCTTTGAAGACACCATTAGTAAAATTCAAGAAGGGGGAGACATCAAAGATTACTCTTAACATCCCTTTCGTGTCAGCTATTATGCAGGCCGTATCTGATTCAGGATTGGCAATTGAGTTGGCTCACAATGGTGGACTATCGTTTATATTTGGTTCACAGCCAATCGCATCTCAGGCTGATATGGTAAGAAAGGTAAAGAATTTCAAGGCAGGTTTTGTAGTGTCGGATTCTAACCTAAAGCCAGACAGCACACTTGCTGACGCTTTGGCATTGATCGAGACAACAGGTCACTCAACAATTGGTGTGACAAGCGACGGTACTCCAAACGGTCAGTTGCTTGGAATCCTTACAAGCCGTGATTATCGCGCTGATAAGGAAGACCTTTCCAATCCAGTGAAAAATTATATGACTCCATTTGAGAAATTGGTTGTAGGAAAGTATGGAATGACACTTTCTGAGGCAAACAAGATCATTTGGGAGCAGAAATTGAATACATTGCCAATTATCGATGATAATCAGAAACTTATGTATTTTGTTTTCAGAAAGGATTATGATTCTCATCGTGAAAATCCAAACGAGTTGTCGGATGGCGACAAGAAGCTTCTTGTGGGTGCAGGTATCAACTCTCGTGACTACAAAGAGAGAGTGCCAGCATTGGTAGAGGCTGGAGCAGATGTCCTTTGTATCGACTCATCAGATGGATTCTCAGAGTGGCAGAAAGATACAATCGCATGGATCCGTTCTCAGTATGGAGATTCAGTGAAAGTAGGTGCTGGAAACGTAGTAGACGCAGAAGGCTTCAGATATTTGGTTGAAGCAGGTGCAGACTTTATCAAAGTTGGTATCGGTGGTGGTTCAATCTGTATCACACGTGAGCAGAAGGGTATTGGTCGTGGCCAAGCAACAGCACTTATCGATGTTTGTCGTGCTCGTGACGAGTATTTCAAGGAGACAGGTATTTATGTTCCAGTTTGTTCAGACGGTGGTCTAGTGCATGATTATCACATGGTTCTTGCCCTAGCAATGGGAGCAGACTTCTTGATGATGGGTCGTTACTTCGCACGTTTTGACGAGTCTCCAACAAAGAAACTTACAATCGGCAACCGTATTGTCAAGGAGTATTGGGGTGAGGGTTCAAACCGAGCTAAGAACTGGCAGCGTTACGATATGGGAGGTGCAGCAGCACTTAAGTTTGAGGAAGGTGTCGACAGCTACGTTCCATACGCAGGTAAGATGAAAGACAATTTGCGTGTCACACTAGGTAAGATAATCGCAACAATGTGTTCATGTGGAGCAATCACAATCCCAGAGCTACAGAAGAATGCAAAGATCACACTTGTGTCGTCTACATCAATCATCGAGGGTGGTGCGCACGATGTTATCTTGAAAGAGACACAGCAGTAATTCTTAATTAAGAATTAAGAGTTTAGAATTAATAATTGGAGACGTTGCTATGCAGCGTCTCTTTTTTTTATATGACGAACTATCTTTATTTGTATCATTATATTATCAGTAAAAAGTTTTCATAATTCATCAATAATCCTATTTTTGCAATATTAATGTCGGATGTGATAACAGAGGCCTATGAACCAAGGAAAACCAATATGTGAGACATTGAAAGCAATCCGCAAAAAAATCGCTGATGCCAATGATATCCCGTATGCACCTATTAAATGTGCACTTGAGGATGATTGTCTTGGCACATGCCCTACATGTGAGTCGGAGATGCGTTATATAGAAGATCAGCTGAACATACGTAAAATGGCAGGCAAAGCGGTGAAGATTGTTGGCTTGGCGACGATGATGTCGTTGTCGGCGTGTAATTCTACAGATTATAATCAACATCTGGAAAACAAACAGATAGAAACAGAAGTATGGGAAGAAGAAGGAATAATAGCGGTTGATCAGAATGCTATGATGGAGCCACCACTTCCGCCAGATAGTTTTAATCAAGAGGGGAGTGATACTCTTTTTGCAAAAGCTGTACAATCTAATAACTCAATCTTAAAAAATGATTCTTTGAAATACATTACGATAAAAGGTGTTGTTAAAGATACGAATGAACCCTTGCCGTTCGCCAATATAGCGATTAAAGATATGACAAACGGTATAGAAACTGATATGGACGGTAACTATAAAATCGTGGTGCCAGAAAATGTTGTTCTCGAGTTTTCTTCTGCTGGCTATATGACTAAATATATAAAAGTCACAGAAAAAACTCCAGCAGAATTGAATGTGACTTTAGTGAGGTGAATATCGAATTATTACACGTAAAACCAATTAATAAATGAACCAAGGAAAACCAATATGTGAGACATTGAAAGCAATCCGTAAGCAGATCGCTGATGCCAATGATATCCCGTATGCACCTATTAAATGTGCACTTGAGGATGATTGTCTTGGCACATGCCCTACATGTGAGTCGGAGATGCGTTATATAGAAGATCAGCTGAACATACGTAAGATGGCAGGCAAAGCGGTGAAGATTGTAGGTTTGGCTACGGTGATGTCGTTGTCGGCATGTAATGATGCTCAACAACCTCAGCCACAGCCATTTGGTGAAAACAGTACCGTCGATACAATAAAATTTGATTCTGTGTCTGCTGATTCTTCTTTTGAAGGGATAAGTGAATATAGATACACCTCCGCCTACGCCTCCACTACCATTTGAACCTGTATGTCCTGGCTATCACCCGTCTAAAGAGGAAATGGATTCCTGGGATGCAATAGATGAAGCACGAGAAGATACGGCGTTTTTTTCAATAGTAGATCAAAAAGCTCAATATCCTCAAGGGAAAGACTCGCTTATGACATTTATTAAGAATAATTTAGTTTATCCTAGTGATGGGGGTGTTCAGGGACGAGTGATTGTAGGCTTTGTTGTTGAGAAAGATGGTTTAATCACCAATGTTGATGTCGCCAGATGTGTCGACCCTGTTTTGGATGCAGAGGCTGTACGTGTTGTGTGCATGATGCCAAAGTGGATTCCAGCGAAGAATAATGGAAAAATTGTCAGAAGCAGATATTATTTGCCAGTCGTATTCAAACCAAAAGAAGAATAAATTTTTCGATGGAATATATTCCGTCGAACGAAACAATTGAGGCTTATGTACAAAGGAAAATCAACATGTGAGACATTAAAATCCATCCGCAAACAGATAGCGGATGCAAATGAAATTCCATACGAACCAGTAGTGTGTACACACAAAGGTGACTGTATGGGCACGTGTCCTGCGTGTGAGTCGGAGATGCGTTATATTGAGAATCAACTGAATATACGCAAGATGGCTGGCAAAGCGGTGAAGATTGTTGGCTTGGCGACGGTGATGACGTTGGCTGCGTGCAATTCGATAAGCACTACAGATAGTTATAATCCTAAATTGGAAGTAGGAGATGAAATGGAAGGAGAAATTGTTGATCGTCGTAGAATAGAGGTGGAAGATCTTCCAGAAAAACCTTTTGTTCCAGTCGAAGATACTGTTTATGCGGAGGGAGAAGATCTGTTTGATGAGATAGTGCATGCTGAATGTCCTTATGACATAGTAGATTTTTTGATAAATAATCTAAACTATCCCATTGCTAGATTAAAGTCAGATACTCGTGTAGAGATTCCTGTTGTTGTGATTTTTAATGTTGAGGACGACGGATCAATATCAAACGTGAGAGTAAAAGAACATGTACATCCAGATTTTGACAAAGAAGCTATTCGTGTCGTACAGAAGATGGAGAAGTGGACTCCTGCAATGAGTAATGGCAGACAGGTCCGTTCAAAATTTCATGTTACTATTATGTTCCTCAATATTCCTTATCCCGAACCATATTATCAATCTAATGATCTTTTTCCAACAGGTATGGTTAGATGTGACATAGATTCTACATCTAGTAAAATAGAAAAAGATCAAAAATCAAATTCTGATAATGATGACGACGATGATATGATTATGGGTATGATTGTTGAACAAAAGCCAGTATTTCCAGGGGGACAGAAAGCCCTGATGGAATTTCTAAAGTCTAATTTGGTTTATCCCAAGGCAGCACAAGATTCAAGTATTCAAGGTAGAGTTATTGTAAAATTTACAGTTGAAAAAGATGGCACTATCACAGATGTCGAAGTCGCCAGAGGTGTCCATCCAGCTTTGGATGAAGAGGCAGTACGTGTTGTGAGCATGATGCCAAAGTGGAAGCCTGGCACACAGATGGGTGATACCGTTCGTACTAAATTTACATTGCCTGTCCTTTTCAAAATAAACCAAGAAGAAAGCAAAAAATAGATTAATATTTGCGACGGAATGTATTCAGTCTGACGTGACATTTGTGGATTTGCAAATCCATAAAATATGTTAATTGTGAATAAAAATTATGATGTAATGTTAGAAATAGTTTGATTTTAATAACTTTGAATTATATGTGTTGTCTGAAAATGATAGCCGACTAGACAGAGAAAATTTAAGAATAACTAGATAAATGAAATCTCTTAGATCATATTACACTATTTTATTTATTATGCTTATTGGTTATAGTATAATACAAAATACCATTAGTCAGAAAGATGATAAAGAAAAAAATGAAATAGTGAATGAAAAATCTTCAGAAGATATTAAAGCATGGTCAGTGTCGTCTGTTCCAAACACTCGCTTGAAAAGTGATCGTATTCATGTGTCGGATCCAGATGATATTATAGAGGCTATCTATGAAGACAGTATAAACTCAATATTGTCGTCAATAAGAGAAAAAACGGATATTTTCGTTGTCGCATTAAATAGAATCAACAATGAGAGTGGTGAAATTTTTGCCAACGATTTGTTCAACTATTGGGGGATAGGAAGTAAAAATAGAGATAACGGAGTACTTGTATTGATGACGACGGATCCGTTTTTCATAAGAATCGAGACGGGTTATGGCATGGAGGAAATACTTCCAGACGTTGTCTGCCATAGAATACTACAAGAGAACGTATTGCCTGAAATTAGGCAAGATAGATACGACGAAGGTTTGTTGAAATGTGTAAAGTCGCTGGCATATGTAGTGGCAGATGTAGAGTATGAAGGAATTAACAAGGTGACGTTAAATACATTAGCTCAACCGTTGGAGGGTAATGTCACATCGGTTTCAGAAGAATCAGACAATGAAGAATCAGGCAATAATGATGAAAAATGGGATCCAATTATTGGATGCTTGGTAGGCTTGTGGATCTTTGGATCTTTTCATTTGTCTAAAAAACATCTTAAAAATTTATACCAGGTCAGGAAGGTCTACAAGAAAGCCAAACAAACCAATAAGAATCTTGCATATGGCAAAGTGTCACGACAAGTATTTTCTTACAAGAATGATTTATGGCTATGTTTATTGTTTCCGCTTAGTTTTATTACTGGCATCTGGTTTCTATTGGTAGGGTGGTATTTCCGTCGCAAAAGTAGAATCTGTCCATCTTGTTCAGGAAAGATGCACAGATTGTCGGAGAATAATGAGGATCCATACTTGACTGAGATTCAGATTTTGGAAAAAACTGATAAAATCAAAGACTATGATGTATGGGTTTGTGAATGTGGATCGACATTTGTCGACTTTTATGAAGGTAAAAAATATTCATCTTTTAAGGATTGTCCACAATGTGGAGCACATATGTCAGAAGTTATAAGTAAAAAATCCATAGTTTCTCCTTCATATAAAACTGACGGTGTCGATAGACTTCATTTAGAATGCAAGTATTGTCATCATTCCTATGATGAAATTGGAGTGTTACCGAAACTTGTAAAATCACATAGTAGTGGCGGTAGTGGCGGTGGTGGTCGAAGTGGCGGTTCGTTCGGGGGAGGACGTTCTGGAGGAGGTGGCGCTTCAGGACATCGCTAAGACCTAACTAACTTAAATCTAACATTAGATATTATAAATGAGGCGATATTCACAATCGTCTCATTTGTTTTCTGCCCTTCAACATGCCAAATATATAATTTTTGTTAATTGTGAAAAAAAGAATATTATGTATAGCTGTAAACATGTTTTTTTATACTATTTTTAAGAGTTGTTTGTATCATCTGTAAAAAGATGGTCAATTAAATGAAAGGATTTTTGAATTATTTAGAATAACCGATAAATGAAATTGATTAGATTATACATATCTGTTCTGTTGCTGATGTTTGGATTTGCAACGTCTACCGCACAAGACAACCGTGCTTTCGATGCGTTGGCAAATGATTTTCCTGAACTTATGAAGAAATTCGGCGAAGAACTTAAAAATGAACACGCTGATTATGTCTTCGCTATTGATGTGTCTGGAACAATGAACAAATATGAAAAAATCGTAGTTCCTGCTCTAAAAAGTTTTTTCCGCTCCGTTCAGGACGGTGATTATGTATCAGTCATCAAGTTTGGAGGTGAGGCAAAGAATGAGCCAAACGGTTTCGGAATCGTGAATTCAGCAATGAGACAGAGCCTTGTCAGCTATGCCGACCGTGTGTATGACAAACCAGCGTCGGCTGAGGAAAGAAAAAAATTCACTGCCTATACAGACTTACTCAATATGCTTGAGTATCTTGAAAAAGACCTTACACGCACTGGCAGAAATAATCTGAAATTTGTGTTTCTTATCACCGATTTTCTTAATGATCCCGTCGCTGGACATCCAAAGAAACTTCGTCTGGATGATTATCGTTCGAGAATCGAAAAGGAATTGGCAGGAAAGAATATCAAACTTGTGGCTTTGGAATTGCCAAAGATGGGTAGTGGGGAGACGAGCACAGATGATATAATGAATGCTTTCTCCATGTTTAAGCCTCAGACTATTCCTGTCTCAAACGAACAGGCTTTGCAAAGCTGGTTTGACCAGATGAAGAATGACATCGCACTTGAAAAATTCAAACAGTTTTTGATTGGCAAGATGACCCAGGAGGCTGGAGCAACTATCAATTCCGTCGACGTGGATATAGACGGACATATGTCGATGACAATGTCGTGGGTTCCAAACGATGTGTTCGATGCAATTACTCTCGACTCCATCTCGATCACCGACCGCAGAATGCATCTTGTGATGGCTGATGAAGATGAGTGTGAGGATCATCCGGAGTTGAAACTGCCTCATTTGATGAGTAGCGACGGAAGTGAAGAGCAATTTGTCAATATTGCGCAGATTCGTGGTAATGATGAAGCCTTTCTAAATCCGCATTTCGAGAAACCAAACGGAAGATTGAAAGCTCACATATCATTCAAAGTGCCGTATGAGGCAGAGTTGATCAAACTGATGGGTAAAGACAACCAGACAATCGAGGCAAGCATAGAATTACCACAGGAGAATGTCTTCTGTCATCCTATGGCTTTCAAATGGTACTGCATAATGTGGATACTTATTATCATCTACATATTAAGTGTGATTTATTGCATTAAGCGTAATTGCAGCGACAAGTATAAACTTCGCGGTGAATACACACTCACTCAGGGAACTAAAAAAATCTGCACAGAGGAGATCAACGGACGTGTGAGCAATCTCACAATTGATGTGGAGAAAGCGGAATGCAACGTCGTCTTCAAACAGAAAAAATATATCGCAAAACTATTTGTTCCGATTCTTCATTGGAGCGTCGAGCCAAAATATGAAGTGACTGTCACCAATTCACAGGAATACAGTTTGAACGGAGGTGACGACTACACGTCGGGCGGCTCATCAACCATCAAATATTCCACTACGATTCCTTTGCAGATCAGGGATCCACGTGGAGGAAAAGACATCAATCTTGATATTGATGGAAACGTGTGATGAAATTAGAAATGCTAAATTCTAAATGCTAAATTGATTTAAAATAGAAAAAAATACACAATATAATATATGGCAAGAAAACATATTTTTATCGGCTGTGGAGGCGCAGGCTCGAAGACTGTGGCTCTAATCAAGATGAAGGTGTATGAAAGCCTTCAGAATGTCAGTGGCAACCGTAGTAAGGTTGACGTGATGAATGACAACTATCGTTTTATGTTCATCGACACTGACGCCGGAGACATTGACAACCTTAATGAAAAATTCCGTACTAAATATGAGAACGGACGTGTGAAAATGCTTTCCACGAATGAGCTTATAAATCTTGGAACCCAGAATCCTTACGTCATCTACCAGAAGGCTAAGGCGGCGCAGGAGATCCAGATCAATAAGCGTATCATTGAGGCTTGTGATGACGAGGTGGCTATGCACATGGATAACCGAGCTTTGAAATTTGGAGCCGGAGCATTCCGTTTGAAATCACGTACCGCATTCGCCCGTCTTGCCGATCAGTTTTGTGAGAAACTTGTGAAGAATATTCAGGATTTGAATAAGATAGAGGACAACGCTGCCGACAACAACACGGTATGCTACTGGGTCGTTTGTTCAAGTTTGGGAGGCACAGGTTCAGGTATCATCAACGATGTGTTGTATTTCGTGAACATGATGCACAAGGCAACAATCGACGAAGCCGATCCAAAGGTTATCCTCACAATGTATATGCCACAGTGGTATATCGACCACAACGGACGCAATGAGAAGTATCCACGCAATGCGTTTGCCGTTATGTCAGAGTTGGAGGCGGAGATGGCATGGTCGAAGAAGCCAGAGACAGCCACTTTGTTCCACCGTCTCGCATTGAACGACCGTTATTCGCGCATCAACACGTCGCTACCATACAGACCATTTGAAGCCTTGATTCCAGTTGATTTCCAGACAGAGGCTGGCAACAACCTAGGTAATCTTGACAGCATGTATTCGAATACAGCTGAACTTCTATGTTATCTTCATGATGGTCCGGGAGCAAGAGGTTTTGAGTCGTTCATGGATAACACTCGCGACGGAGAGGTGGCTCCTGGCACTGAGAAGAATTTCCTACTTCCGATGGGATATGTGGCGTTGAAGAAGCCAAGTGCTGATTTCGACGACTATATGAAATGCCGTATTCAGGCTGATTTGCTTGAGCACTGTATCCTTGGAAAGTCAGTCAATGACAAGGCAAATAAAGTGGACTTGAATAAAGTTGTCGAGAATCTAATCAAGGACACTATCAATGCCTATGTGCTTAATCCTGACGGAGATAACAACTATTTCAGCGAAATCCGCAGTCAGATGACTCAGGCTATCAAGACTAACTTCTCAGAGTCGCGAGCAGGAGTGATAGAGGGCGACAAACGAGTGGACAAGTTTGATGCCGGCAAGATGAATTCTGCAGTCAAGAAGACGACTCAGAGTCTATCCGACGTGATTGAAGATCAGGACAACGACGCATTGCAGAAGTCGACACAAGATGCGCTTGAGCAGAAAATTTGGTCATGTGTCGAGGATTTGGTTACAGAAATCGGACTTCAAAATACAATCGCAGCTGTCGAGCGACTTGATGAAGAGTGTACATCTTTGTTCAACCACTACGACAAGGACAAGGATATGATTCAGGATTCAATCATCGCAGATTATGCGTCGCACTTGCAGACAAAGAGCGAATTGAACCGTCAGAACACTAAATATGAGAAATCGTCAAGCAGCAAGGAGAAAAGTGACCTTGATTCAGCAAGAGAGAAAGCTGAGGAGAGAACTTTCCTTGAGATGGTTCACATCAACAACAACGCCGACGACATAGCCAATGTTTACAGCGTCTACAAGAGAGGATTGGAGCTTAAGCGTGAGATTCTGGTCGAGAATAAGATTTTTGAACTTATCAAATCATTCTGCTACGGAGAAAACGGATTCTTGGACGTTGTGGCACGTCATTTGAGAGCGTTGTCGGAAGCTGCAAAGACTGCATTGTTGAGCGAGAAGGGACCAAAACAGAGTTTCAAGAATCTTGCAGAGACATTCAGAGCAAAGAAAGAGGACATCACTTCCGTCTACCTGCCAAATATTTGCGAATTCGCTAATGGCGACGGTTGGAAACGAGACAACTTGTTCGCTGAGTATTATGAGAAACTGATCACTCCAGACAAAGAGGCCGTTTCTGGTAATGTGCGTGTGCCTACTACAGAAGCGTTGACTGATTTCTTCCATACAATGAAGAATCAGATTGAGCCGGATTTGAAGTCTGCCAACTATATTGTGGAGGCATTGGATGAAAATGGCGAGGCAACTCTGAAATCTAAGTTTTTTATCAATACAGAACGCAGCGCTGAGAAGACAATCGACGATATTCTGAATTTCGCGTACAAGGCGTTTGGCTTGATGTGTCGCAGAAATTCGGCCGTGAATGGATGGTACGACAAGAAATTGCCAGATCTTATCAACGAACTTACTACAGATCAGCTAGATGAGGTGACAAAACGCCTTGCTCCAACATTGTTCTTCTCTTATAATATCGGTCAGATGGACGGTGTACTTGAGCAAAGAGATTTCTGTGTGGCTGACAATAGAGACAACGCAAAGAAGGTTTTCAACTTCCAGGAGTCAAGCTCTCAAAAGTTTATCGGCCATAGCAATTCTGAGTTGTTCTATATCATCACTGCGAAGACGGGAATGAATTTCGAGTATTACCGCACTTACCATAATATCAAGTCGGAGTATGAGAAATGTGATAAGAAGGAGTACTACCATTTCCATCAGGCATTTGCAAGAACAGGCGGCAACGTGGATGAAATCAAGAGTCTGTTGCCACTTGATGCGTCAAACGCAACTATCGCAATGCTTAAACTGATGATTCTAAGCAGCTACGATGAATCTACAATGAAAAAATTTGTAGTCATTCCAGACAAGTCGTATTTGGAGGGCGTTTATGGACAAAAACCATTCGAGATTGAAAACAATGCGGTGGTTTGGGCTACAGACTTGTCGCTTGAAATTTTGGGCGACAAGAAGATCCAGATCAACATTGCGGAGAAGGGACGCAAATACACTCCATGCTACAGCAATCTCTTCTACACAGAGTTGAGCAATGAGTTTGGAAAACGCTATTTGAGCGACCACTACGACAATTTCATCGACCGCTATATGCAGGCAGTCAACGCATTGGACAACAATATTTTGGTTCAGGGATTCAATCAGGCAAAACAGAAAGTCGAGACAATTCTTGATACAAAATACAGAGATGCACGTACAGCCCAGAGTTTCCAGGAGATGGAGACATTGAAAGAGATGTTGCGTGTGCTTAACGATAAATTCAAGACATTTGAGGATTTCACTTGTAAAGACTGATGACACCTGTTTGGGTTATAAATCTTAATGAGGATATAGATGTTCGCAAGAGGTTGGCGGAAAATCTCCGCAAACTTTCTCGCGAGCAACGTCACTGCTGGCGTGTGACCAACCTTGCCAACCGTCGTTGCGTTAAAGGAATTGCCGATAAGGATTCTTTTGATGCAATGATCGATTATACGGTGAGGGAAGGGCAGCGTATGGTGAACTATTTCCTTGAAAAGGGATTTCCGTTCATCAATCTTCAGGTTTGTATTCTTGGAAATGCGGAAGAAAAACTCACACAGCAGATCTTTCATCTGTTGCCATCTATTTTGGATGACAAATTCGGAAATATACTTTCGACGCATCTTAATCGTGGGTTGGAGCAGACTGGATTTTTATGTGTGAAGGAGGCAATCAACCAGTCGCACGACTTGCAGCACAAACGCAGATGTGTGGAGTTTCTTGAGCAACTAAATGCGATGATGGAGAAAAAGAAATTTGCCAGAGTTGTGTTGTATCAGGAAAACCAGTATGTTTCAAACAGATTCTATTGTCAGCTACAAACCAATGAGTTGACTGATCTGCTGTTCCAATATATGCTGTCTGTCTATTTCTGTGGAGATAACGACGCCACGGTGTTTGGCAATGATCTTGCCACACAGAATGGCTACTATTCACTTGGCGCTGCATCCGTGTTCTACGATGGCAAGGCTCAGCACGACATGTATGCATGGAATATCCGACGCAACATATTGAAAGCGTTGGTGCGAGATGAAAATCTCAACTACGACTACATAACTGATGATATCAAGGACGATGATGAAATCGCGCGTAATGTGGCTAAAGTTGAGGGAAAACTAAAGTCTGGATGCGATTTGGGCGACGTCTTCAACAAACTTTATGAGAATCCTGATCCACATCCGATTTATAATTTCTACAGATACAATCTGCTTCGTGACTATTTCCAGACATATCTGAAACATCTTCCTTCCACATTGGTGAAACGACACCAGCAGATTTCATATTCGTTGAGATACAAATCCGTCGACACGATGGTGAAGAATCGTGAGGCAATTTATGAAAGAGCCGCGAGTACAATCCGTGAGTCGGCATCATACTTTATCGGAAGCACGTATAATCCGGATGTCACTCTGCCTCAGACACTTGCGTATTATGACGCTATGCAAGAAGAGATCTGCAAATATAAGGAACGGGCAAAAGAAGACAAGGATGATATGGTAAAATGTCCGGAATTCATCAAAGATTTCTACCTTGATTTTAAGGATGACACAGACAGGACAACTCAGCAGAGAAACTTGGATTTGGTGAAGGAGTTGAGTTCCATAATTGAGTTTGAACCGACGTTGCTCGGATTGATTGCGAAGACAGCTGTGTTGAGTGTCGTGATTGTGTTTGTGCTTATCAACGTTGTGCCTTATATTTTAAACGAAATACTTCCTACAATAACGGATTTGTCTGCTTATAGCACTTATTATAATGTGATGAGACCAGAATATTCATGGGTTTGGGTGACAATTGGAGCCATAATTCCGTGGATAGCATCGTTTACGAAGTATTTCCGTAACTATAAGTATGTCAGAAAATTAAAGAAGATGCTTCTTGCCAACACATTGCTTGAAGTCAACAACAATATGCGTCAGGATTATGAGGATCAGGTGGATTATCTCTACAATGATCTCTACGATTTCTGTTCACAGCAGAAACGACATGTCATGAAGCTTATAGACAAGGCTAAAGATGAGTTGGCAATGGAAAAAACTGATTGGTGGACAGTTAATGTGAAGGAGACAATGTTCAACCAACACTTGACACAGGCAAAGTTTGGAGGAGAGACGTTGGTGAAGAATCCGGAACTGGTTGAGCCGATGCTTTATTTGAATCGTAAGACGCGTAAATTGTCTGAACTTACGAAGACAGACTACAAGGATATGTTGCAGAATTTGTTTGCAGACAAATTCATATCAGAGATTGTGACACTTCCTGGAAACCGTTTGTTTGGCAAGGAAGACGCTGATTATGAAGCAGAAAAAGCAACTGAAGATTATGAGATGTTGCATCGTCGCATAGCGAAATGTTTCACGGACAATCTGCCGAATGTGCCAAAAGACTTCGCCGATTTCCACCGTGATTATGGCGACAGCATCACATTCCGTCCTCTTTACAAGATGGCAGAGTTAAACGGAATGTTTGTAACTACGAATGATGAGGAGCCTATGCTTCTTCGTGCTGCCGACAAAGAGTTTGCGGCGAAAGCCAGACATGAACTGTTTGAGATGGATGAAGCACGCAGATATGAAATCGGACCATTGGTTTGCAAACAGCATGAGACAGATCCATATCTGTTTGTTGTGACATGGCAAAAGGTTGAAGACCAGATAGATTGGCGACTAAAGTGTAATTATGAAGAGGATGAAAAACAGAATCAAGAAGCACCGTCTTCATACAAAGATGAGCTTTTCAGACAATATATTGGCGATTCAACAGAAGAAGAATTTACTCCGTGGGATGAACTAGGAGGTATTAATTACGAATACAAGGCATGAGTGATCTAATATTGATGATATTGGGTGGAATCCTGATCCCGACGCTACTATATGCGTTGGGCTGCTTTATATGGTATAAATTATGGCCACGTGCGACTGCTGAAAAATGTAAGATTGTACGAGAGGATGATTCATTTGCCATATATGATGATTATTTTCCACGCACGGTAAATCCGATCGGACATATCTATATCAAGAATAATAAGGCAGAAATCCATATCAGAAAAACATTTGAGGACGACGTGGTTGTCGACTACGAACCTACCGAATCGTGGATAGTAAACGATGAAGTGTTCAAAGGATGCATGGTCGGAGTGACAGGATCAGATGAATCTGCTGGAAAATTATCTTTTGAAGCGATAAAAGATTGGTTTTCAGCATTCTTCTCTTGTTATGATTATACGGCCATCATTACAAAGCCATCATCTGAAACTGAATTGGGTATGCCAGATGAAGTAGATCTTGATCCAGAAGATGGAATTGACGCTCCTAAGAATAACGCAGAAATAAAAGTAGAGGATAAGGAGACCTACAAAATTAGTGAGTATGGAACACTCAAGAAAGATTTGCAGGAAATTCTACCGATGCGAAAGTTGTTGTGTGGATACCTCGCTATCAAAGAAGATATCCGTAAACGACTCGACACAACTGTGACAGATGGAGGATATTCACGTCATAAACCATCAGTTAATGATACATGTTTCATTTCACTCATGATATTCATCGTGGTGTTTATTCTGAAGGAATTATTTATCCCTTATCCTGCAGACGACAAGTGTACAATAAGATTTCTTCCTCATGGAATTGCTATGTCGTTGACATTTGGACTCATTTGGTTTATCATGCATGAAATTCATGTCGAATTGTCTTTCAAGAATACAAAATTCACCCAGTTTTTGAGTCTATTGAATAGATGGACTGGTATGAACGGTCCATTATTTGCTATGTCATTCTTTTTGCTTGTTGGTCTATATTTCTATACATCTGTGGATCTCAATTGGATTATTTTGTTTTTTTTATTTATAATCACTTGGAGTACTTTTAAAAAGAAAAATTTCAAACCATGGAAGGTTGATGATCCGTTGGTGCCTATGCTCAAGCAAAATGAAATTGATGATAATAAAGTAGACGACGGTGCTGACGATCCAAATCCGAATGCAGCTTTATTTGCGATCAACAGTTATGACTGGACAATTTCAGGAATGAATGCAAACAACAAATGTCTTCTACGTCTGAAGTTTGACAAAGAAAAAATGTTGAGATTGACAGCCGGCTACGATAATTCGGAATTGTTAAATTCAGACGGAGATCCAGCTGATGTGGCAAAATATTTCGTCGAGGAAGAGAAAGAATCCATTCATATTAAGAAGATTTGTTGGTTTGTGGATGAGACCACTCTTGGACGAGGATTGTCGAGTGTGCAGAGAATGCAGATGATTTTTGATTTTGTGCAAGACAGAGAGTCGTTTGAAAGGGTAGAGAATAGTTTGACTGCAGGTAGACTTCGTTCTGCAGAAGAGATACTTTATAGTAAAAAAGCCACAGCGATGGATCGTGCGATGCTTGCCGCAACAATCTATACCACAATGGATTATAAAGTGAATATACTTCAGACGCGAGATGGACGAGTGGCATTGGAAGTGGCGGAAAAAGAAAATGTCTGCAAAGATTTGTGTGGTGCATTGCGCAACGACGTATTCTCTTATAACGATGATGTTTATTACGTCTGTGATATGCAGGAAGATAATTTTGTTATCGGCACAATACCTTCGTTTAAAAAGAGCGATTTTGTGAGAAGAATTGTAATCGCGTAAAACTGTTGGGACAATCCATAGATGCACAACATGTTTTTATTTAGTGCTCGCCTACGGCTTGCACTGCAGAAGAGGAGTTAGGGCGTCCCGCCCTTAACAATCCTCTATTTTAGTAATAAATTGAGTAGTGATTTTAACCTTTAGTTTGATTGTGTTGCCTGATTGTATAAGTTTTGTGAATTTTCATCTTTTTGCACAATAAAAAAGCTATAATTTCGTTACTTTTGTAGAAAGATAATTAAAAATTGAAGGGTATGAAAAGGAGTGTTTTAACGGCATGTTCGATTGCCATTTTTTCTACATTGTTTTTGTCGTGTAAAGTGCAGACGAGCCAATCGTCAGAAGATGCGAACGCTTTGTTAAAAGAGTCTACATCCGTAAATTCATCAGCAAAATATGTTTCGACGGGAGTTGATTTCACTGTCGCCGCAGAGAAATCGCTAAATTCGGTTGTGCATATCATCACATATTCCAAAGGCAGGCAATCTAATGTTGTTACATTGGAAGACTTGTTCGGCTCATTTTTCGGACAGCCACGTCGCCAGCCACAAAACAGCAATCCACGACCTGTAGGATCTGGTTCTGGAGTGATTCTGGACAATCAGGGCTACATAGTCACCAATTATCATGTTGTCCAAGGGGCTGACAAAGTACAGGTGACGCTGAACGACAAGAGGGAGTTTGACGCTACAATCGCAGGATTGGATCCGTCTACTGATTTGGCATTGCTAAAAATAGAGGCTGACAATTTGTCTCCAATTGAAATAGGCAATTCCGACGATCTGAAAGTAGGAGAGTGGGTGTTGGCTGTGGGCAATCCATTTAATCTTACATCTACAGTGACGGCAGGAATTGTAAGCGCCAAAGGACGTAATATCAATATTTTGTCCGGTGATATGAAAATAGAATCGTTTATCCAGACCGACGCTGCTGTGAATCCAGGAAACAGTGGAGGAGCATTGGTAAACCTGAATGGAGAATTGGTAGGTATCAACTCAGCCATTGCGTCGCAGACAGGTTCATTTGCAGGATATGCGTTTGCTATTCCAGTGTCGATCATGACAAAGATAGTGTCTGATCTAAAAGTATATGGAGCAGTGCAGAGAGCATTGCTTGGCATTGTGATCACAGACATCACGGATGAATTTGCCAAAGCCAACAACGTCAACCGTCTCGATGGCGTGTATGTTGTGGAAGTGGGAAATAATGGAGGAGCTAAGGAAGCAGGAATGCAGAACGGAGATGTCATCATTGCCGTCGACAATGCAAGTGTCAAATCAGTGGCTGAAATCCAAGACAGGCTTACAAGATTCAGTCCAGGAGATGAGGTGAAAGTCACCGTCGACAGACATGGAGAAATTCTGACATTCAGCGTGAGACTGCACGGCACTAATGACTTTTCTTAAAAATTTATAAAAATGTGAATTCAGTTTCGGATAAAAACATTTTTTGATTATTTTTGCAGAAACAAAAAACTTAAAGGATATGGAACTAGAAAATTATTCTAAAGAAGAGAGAATTGATAATAGCTCAACTTCCAATGGCCAGTATGTAGACCATGAGAAGGTAGCTTTGTCTAAGTACATGACTTCAGTTTATAAAATGATGTTTTATGCATTGCTTTTGACTGGAGCTTCAGCATGGGTTGTTGCACATTCAGAGACATTGCGAAACATTTTCCTTGGCTCATTTTGGATTTGGGCGTTAGTGGAGCTTGGTCTTGTCATCGCGATCAGTGCAGGAATACAAAAGTTTGAGGCAAGAACATTGAATATCTTGTTTGTAATTTATTCGATTGTAAACGGACTGACACTGTCTTCGATCTTCTTAGTGTTTGATTTAGGATTGATTGAGACGGCATTTTTCATTACTGCTGGTACATTTGGAGCATGTTCGTTCATTGGCTACAAGATTAAGAAGGATCTTTCTACAATCGGAAGAATCGCATTCTTTGTGTTGATCGGAGGTATTATCGCTACAATTGTGAATATCTTCATGGCAAGCTCTACGCTTGATTGGATTATAAACTACGCAATGGTAGGTGTGTTTGTGATTTTGACTGCGTATGACACACAGAAATTGAAGAATGGTGGATTCCACTATTTGGCAGAAGAAGATCAGCAGAGATGGGTTGTGTATGGAGCTTTGGAGCTATATTTGGATTTCATCAACCTATTCCTATATATTTTGAGAATATTGGCAAGAAGCAGAGACTAATTAAAAATGGATAAGAATAGATTTTTAGTTATTATGGCTGGTGGAGCAGGCACACGTTTTTGGCCATGCTCACGTTCTAACCGTCCAAAACAGTTTTTGGATTTCTTTGGCACAGGTCGTACTCTTTTGCAGCAGACGTTTGATCGTTTTGCAAAGATTATACCGACTGAGAATATCTTTATCGCGTCTAACAAACAATATAAGAATTTGATTCTTGAGCAGTTGCCAATGCTGACAGAAAACCAGTTGCTTTTGGAGCCAGCACGTCGCAACACTGCACCTTGTATTGCTTATGCTATGAACAAGATTGCGTCGTTGAATCCAAATGCGAATGTAGTGATTGCACCGTCAGACCATTTGGTTTTGAAAGAGCAGGAATTTCTCAACACTATCGAGAAAGGTTTGAATTTCACAGCCAGCAACGATGTGCTTATGACACTTGGAATCAAGCCATCTCGTCCGGAGACTGGATATGGATACATTCAGATCGAGAACGGTTCTTCTGTAGACTCCATTTTCAAGGTAAAGACATTCACTGAGAAACCAAATCTTGAGTTGGCTAAGATCTTCTTCGAAAGTGACGAATTCTTGTGGAATTCAGGTATGTTCCTATGGAATGTGAATGCAATCTCAAATGCATTCGAACAGCACGAGCCAGAAATCTGGAATAAGTTTAAGGCTGGCAGCAGCTCATACAACACTCCAAAAGAGCAGGAATATATCGATTCTATATATCAGACAAGCAAGAACCTTTCAATCGACTATGCGATCATGGAGAAAGCACAGAATGTGAATGTGATTGCGGCAGATTTCGGATGGTCAGACCTAGGCACTTGGGGAAGCCTTTATGATTTGTCTGATGCAAAAGACGAGAATAAAAATGCGACTTTGAAGGGTAGGGTGAAATATCATAATTCCAAAGGAAATGTGATCAGCCTTGCGGAGAATAAGATCGCGATCGTGGAAGGTCTTGATGATATGATTGTAGTCGACGACGATAATGTCCTGCTTATTTGCAGAAAGTCGGAGGAGCAGCATATCCGCGACTATGTGAGCGAAACCAAAGAATCATTTGGCGAAGACTATATTTAATTAGAATTAATGGTTAATAATTAATAATGTAGAGACGTAGCACGCTACGTCTCTACTTATAATTTTAGAAAAAGATGAATTCTTTTTACATTGCGTTTGTCGCACTTGTTTTGGGCTATCTCGTTTATGGAAAATTTGTAGAGAAAGTGTTTGGCCCAGATCCCAACAGAGTGACTCCTGCCATTGCCAAGCAAGACGGAGTGGATTTCATGCCATTGCCAACATGGCGAATCTTCATGATTCAGTTTTTGAACATTGCAGGCCTTGGACCAATTTTCGGTGCCATCATGGGTGCTAAATTCGGTGCCGCGTCTTACTTATGGATCGTGTTCGGATGTATTTTTGCAGGAGCCGTACATGATTATCTTGCAGGAATGATGAGTCTTAGAGAAGGAGGCGAGAGTCTTCCAGACATCATCGGACGTCATCTAGGTATGAAGGCAAAGACGGTGATGCGCATCTTCACAGTGATCTTGATGGTTCTTGTAGGAGCTGTGTTTGTGAGTGGACCTTCTGCTATTTTAGGCAAGATATTTGCTGATGTAAATGTAGGGGACGAGTCTTCTCCTAGTTTATTAGATATTTTGTTTTACGGTCCAATAATTCCTTATTTGAAAGAACCTACAACATGGTTTGTAATTATTTTCCTTTACTATATCTTAGCAACTTTATTGCCAATAGACAAAGTCATCGGAAAAATATATCCTCTTTTTGCTATTGCATTGATCTTTATGGCAGTAGGCGTATTGGTGATGTTGGTCAAGACAAGTCCCGCATTGCCAGAGATTTGGGATGGATTGCAGAACACACATCCAGCAGGAGAAGAGAATATGCCACTGTTCCCAATGATGTTTGTTAGTATCGCGTGTGGAGCGATCAGTGGATTCCATGCCACACAGAGTCCGCTTATGGCACGCTGTATGACAAATGAGAAGCATGGTAGACCAATCTTCTACGGTGCGATGATCACAGAGGGTATTGTGGCTCTAATTTGGGCAGCCGCAGCCAACTATTTCTTCAACGAGCATGGTATGGAAGAAAACAATGCCGCTCTAATCGTAGATAACATCACAAAAAATTGGCTTGGAGAGGTAGGAAGTGTATTGGCTCTATTGGGAGTCGTTTTCGCACCTATCACAAGTGGAGATACAGCGTTGAGAAGCGCCCGTCTGATTGTTGCGGATTTCTTGAATAAAGAGCAGAAGACAATAAAGAGCAGATTGGCAATCAGTTTGCCTATCTTTGCTGTGACATTGATTGTGTTGATCTACAGTGTAAGCGACAAAGAGGGATTCAATTTGATATGGAGATACTTCGCATGGTGTAATCAGGCGTTGTCGGTATTCACATTGTGGGCAATCACCGTCTTCTTGAGCAAGAGAGGAAACTATTGGTGGGTGACATTCGTCCCTGCAATCTTTATGACAATGGTCTGCTCGACATACATCTTCATTGCACCTGAGTGTTTGCATCTCGACAAAACTATATCTTATGCAGCAGGAGCTGTGGTGACAATCATGACTGTTGCCGTATATTTGAAGAGTATGAATTCTAAAAAAGATTCAACAGATCTGACAATCAAATAATAAAGTTGATTTATTTGAGATATATGAGGAGACGCGGGAAATCGCGTCTCTTTTTGTTTATAAAGGTATATAAATTCGCCACTACGATTATTTGTCAAACATTTACTTGAAAACCAATCATTCTTTCTCTGTTTTTTTGTAATTTCGTGATTATTGATGATAAAACTGATGATTATGACAACATTAAAGAAAATCCGCATTTTGATTGTTTTCTATATTGTGGCATTGGTTGTGGCTGGTGTGACAGCTTTTCCTGTGGAGTGTGAACTGAATCTTTTATGTTCCATTTTCTCCATAGATCAGGAGACTATCAACCAAATGAAAGACAATGCCATCCAACCACTGTTTTCATGGCTTTATAATGTTAAGATAGGTATTACTGAGACCAATGACAAATATCCATATCTTGCCTATGGCTTTGATTGGTTGGCATACGCACACCTGATGATAGCCGCATTGTTCGTCGGCCCATATCGTGATCCTATAAAAAACAAATGGGTTATATATTGGGGAATGTTCTGTTGTGTATCAATTTTCCCTCTTGCTTTCATTTGTGGACCAATCCGTTCAATTCCGTTCTTTTGGACTTTAGTGGATTGCTCGTTCGGACTCTTTGGCATCTTGCCGCTATTGTGGTGTGCACGATTGATTAAACAATATGAAAAAGAGGTTTCCGCTGATGAAAAATAAATTGAATCATATTGTAGACACGCTGTTTCTTGTCTCATTAGTTTTAGGCATTGCTTTATCCATTATTTCTTTTGGTTGTGATTATTTGAGGTGGAATATCAATCTAATATGTTTAGGAATCGCCTCGTTTTCAGCCATTTTAATATCTATCTTGAATGTTCATAAATGGAAAATAGCTTTGCTCAACTTTTTCTCAGGAATCATCATCGCTTTTGCATTGTTGTTTTATTTGTCCTATTTTTATCATCCAAAAATTGCGGAGACATCACGTTATGCGATACGGGATATTCCCAGTAGTGTATTAATAAGTATTGATCCGGGTGATTTTTGTCTTTACGAAAAGGAAGGTATCTGGGAAAATTTTCATTCAAAATTGTGCTCTGATCAATTTGCTTACGAATTAAAAGATTTTCATGTTTATGAAGATTGGGGTGTTGTCTCTGTTTTTCTTGAACTAAAAGACACATGGAAAAAAGAGTGGAATACGCCAGCAGACAGCTGTTTCTTTAATCGTGTTTGCATAATTGATCAAGAGAAATCAAAAGAGTTTAAATATCAAATAGATAGTCTTAGACAAGCAATTAATGCTATAGATGTGAAATAATAATATTAATGAATTATGGCAATATCAGTCAATTCAAAAGAACTTATTCAACTGCTTGAGCTTACTCCAGCAGACCAAAATATCATGCTTTCCGGAAAGCACGGAATTGGCAAGTCGGAAATTCTCACTAAATATTTCTCTTCAAAAGGGATGAAAGTGGTGTCGCTTTTCCTCGGACAGATGAGTGATCCCGGTGATTTAATCGGTTTGCCATACAAAAATGAAAAGACTGGCAACACTGAGTTTATGCCGCCATATTGGTTTCCTACAGATGGAAAACCAATCGTTCTCTTCCTTGATGAGTTGAACCGTGCACGTCCAGAGGTGTTGCAGACGATAATGGATCTTGCCCTGAATAAAAAATTGGCTGGCAAACAGTTGCCAGAAGGCAGCCGTATCATTTCTGCGGTCAATTCAGGAGAAGAATATCAGCTGACGGATTTGGATCCAGCACTTGTTTCTCGTTTCAACATCTACAATTTCCGACCAACACCGTCGGAATGGCTCTTGTGGGCTGCAGAAAATGGAGTCGACGAGAGGGTTATAAACTTTATCCAAGAACATTCAGATCAACTCGACGGTGTGGCTACAGATATTGACAATGGACTTGAAAAGACTCCAGACAGACGTGGATGGAAAAGAGTGAGTGACATGATTGAAGGGGTGTCGGACATTGATTCAATTTATAAGAAACTTATTTCAGGAATAGTGGGAAACCAGGCAGGAACTCTGTTTTTCGAATACATCAGCAAGAAAGCATTGCCGTCGGCAAAAGAAATTCTTCTGAACTACAAAAAGCATGAGAAGACGCTAAAGTCACTGCAACTCCATGAATTATCCATTGTGAATGAATCTCTTTTCCGCTATATGGAGACGGGATTGAAAGATGATAAAGAGAAAGAAAAAGTCAAGAAAAATCTTCCTGCCTACGTTGAGATGCTTGAAAAAGAGAATAAAAATGAAGCGTTCGCACATTGGTCTTCTCTGTTCAGTGGTGGAAATTATCCTGATACTGTGATGTTTATTGTTTCTGAGATGCCTGAATTGTTGGGAAAGATTCAGAAATTTGTTGATGGCATTTAGTAAGATAGACGATAGACAAAAACGTAGATAAATTTTATATGGAGAAATTGATTGCAAAAGATAGATTTAAGCAGCTCGCGGATATGTGGTATCTTCGTGAGCCTGCATTTTTTGCTGTCTACTGCATAAATGCACTGACTGAAAATCCATATATGAATTGTGCGATAAGATGTGGACAGGGCAGAATTGAATATAATGCAGACTATATAAAATTGTTGACAGACAATCAGTTGGAAGAATTGATGAAGACGGAAATGATCCGCGTATTCCTAAAGCATCCATACTCACGTCGTCCTATCAACTGTCCGAATGAAAAAATGATCGCCGCCAGCGACATGACTCTGTATGGACATTATAAATTTCAAGAATACAGATTTGTCAATCCCGCTGATTTCGGACTTGAATCAGGAAAATTCTACGAATGGTACCTGATGAAGATAAATGATGAAAATTTTAAAGATTCTGGTGGTGATTCCAATGATGGCGACGGGAATAATGATAAATCAGATTCAAATTCAGGATTCAACACTGATGTTCCCGGAAATATGTCGGACAGAGCGGCACTCTGGGAAGAAGATGATGAAAGATGTGACAAAATCAACGAACTTATCGAACAGATAAATTCTTCAAAAAGTTGGGGCTCCATTCCAGGAAATCTTACGGAGAAGATAATCGCATCGTCGAAAGCAAAAATAGATTATCGCAAAACTCTTTCAGGATTCAGAGCATCCATTTTATCAAGCAAACGCCATCTGACACGTATGCGTCCCAACCGACGATTTGAATTTCAGCAGATGGGAAGCAAATATGATCTGGAGACGCGATTACTGATAGCTGTGGATACAAGTTTGTCTGTCACTCATACAGAATTGGCAAATTTCTTTGGAGTGATGCGACGCATGTTCAGATATGGAGTGTCGAAAATAGACGTAATACAGTTTGACTGCCAGCTACAGACTCCACAACCGATCAGTGTAAAAGATGCCAAGCAGATGAAATGTAGTGAAGTGAAGGGTAGAGGAGGCACAGATTTCCAAGTAGCATTCGATTATCTTCAAAATCATAATGTCTACGACGGAATGATAATCTTCACAGACGGATATGCGCAGCAACCCAAAATTGATTTTTTCACACGGACTAAATTCGTATGGATTTTGACTGATGAAAAGAGCTACGACGAAAACAAAGAGTGGATGAGGAAGATTGGAAGAGTGTGCTATATAAATGTTAAATGAAAAATACGACGATTCATATTAATTAATGTTAAATAAAGCATCTCGATTAAACTAATTATAAAAATTTGTATTATTATTGAGAAACATAAACAAAGCGTAGTAATAACTAAAAAATAAAATATGGATTTCTTAGAGCAATTTGTGGCATTGACAGTGGCAACTGTGAAAGCCGATAGAGAGATGGAACAAAAAGAAGTTGATACAATCGTTTTTCTTGCAGATGGGTTGAAATTGGACACTGAAGCAGTAGCGAAGGCTATTAAGACTAAGATGTATCAACATGATTCAGCAGAAGCGATCGCAAGAACCGTCGCAGCTGAAAACAAACTTGTTTTGATGCAGTCGTGTATTCTTGTGGCTTTGGCAGACAACAAACTGAAACTGCAGGAGGTAGAATTTCTCAACAAGATCAACAATGCATTGGGATTGCCTCAGTCCGCATTCGTGCTTGCAATCGCATCTGTCTGTCAGAACAATCCTCAAATACAAATTGAGGGCAATGAGACGAATTCTGAAAAATGAATTTATGAATGCAAAATTGATGGTCATCATGTGTAGAGACGCACGGTCGTGCGTCTCTTTATATGGTCGTGCGTCTCTTTATGTTTTTTGCAATCGAGCTTTTTCTTTTGCAAATCTTCTGATTGAATTGGAAATAGGAAGAATTGAAAAATCGTTCAAAAAATCATTGACTTTTTGTTGCTCAAAAAACTTTCTTTTAGAAAGTTCTACACCAAACATTAATTCAGCGACGGTGATTTCCGAGACTAATCTTTGGCTATTTGAAAGAGACTTAACAATTCTATAAACATTCATATTGCCTTTTAGAATTTCAATGCAAGCACATGTGTCTAACAATACATTCATAAAATAACTTCCTGATTTTTTGTTCTTGATTTATAAATTAATTCTTTAATTACGTCTCTATTGTCTTTCCAAATTCCAAAATAAGAAGGCAACTCTTCTTTATCTTGAATTTTAGAAATGTCAGACTTTGATTTCTTTTCCTCCTCATTAGGCATAGAGACTAACTTGCTGAACACATAGTTTAAAATGTCGTTCAGCTTTTCTGGGTCTAAGGCTTCAAGTTTGTCAAGCCTTTCCCTGTTACTAATTTTCATTTCTGCTACTGTCATAACCTGTAATTTTTATATTAATATTTCTCAAATAAGGGAACCACTCTGACTTTTGTCCTTTGTAATTCCTAAATAACTATACTTAATGCAAATATACTTTTTTTTCTCAAAAATCTTTGCCATATACACTTTTATTGGATTTTTTTTGCGAAATTTGTGGAGTTTTTGAAATAGAAATTCGAATATAAAAATTATGTATAGAAGCAATACTTGTGGTGAGCTTAGGCTTAGCAATGTAGGCAGCGAGGTGAAGCTTGCTGGCTGGGTACAGAAAGTCAGAAAAATGGGTGGTATGACATTCGTTGATCTTCGCGATCGTTATGGTATCACTCAGATTGTGTTCGACGAAGGTAAGAATGCTGATCTTACAACTCAGGCTAACCATATTGGTCGTGAGTGGGTCATTCAGGTTACAGGTAAGGTTTGTGAGCGTAGCAACAAGAACACTCAGATCCCTACAGGTGAGATTGAGATTATAGCAGACAACATGAAGGTGCTTAGCAAAAGTGAGGTGCCTCCATTCACAATCGAAGATAATTCAGACGGTGGTGACGATTTGAGAATGCAGTACCGTTATCTTGACTTGAGAAGAAAGCCTGTTCTCAACAACCTTGTATTGCGTCATAATATCGCGTTTGAGACTCGCCGCTACCTTGACTCTCAAGGATTCCTAGAGGTTGAGACTCCAGTGCTTATCAAGTCTACTCCTGAAGGAGCGCGTGACTTCGTTGTGCCATCACGTATGAATCAGGGACAGTTCTACGCTCTTCCTCAGAGTCCTCAGCAGTTTAAGCAGCTTTTGATGGTGGGCGGTATCGACCGTTATTTCCAGATTGTGAAATGTTTCCGTGATGAGGATTTGCGCGCTGACCGTCAGCCAGAGTTTACTCAGATCGACTGCGAAATGAGTTACGTGGAGCAGGAAGACGTTCTTCAGATGTTTGAGGGTATGATCAAGCACATCTTCAAATATGCAAGAGGCGTTGAATTCACAGATTCATTTCCTCGTTTGACTTGGCATGAATGTATGAAGCGTTTCGGTTCTGATAAGCCAGATATGCGTTTTGGCATGGAGTTTGTAGAACTTAAAAATGTAAAAGAGGGTGGTGAGGACTTGGTTTCAGGCCATTCATTCCCTGTTTTCGACGGTGCTAATTTCGTCGTAGCTATCTGTGCTAACGGTTGCGCATCTTGGACAAGAAAGCAATTAGACCAGATGACAGAGTTTGTAAAACGTCCTCAGGTTGGTGCCAAAGGATTGGTTTACATCCAGATGAAGGAAGACGGCACAATCAAGAGCAGCGTCGACAAATTCTACGACGAGGCTTCTTTGCGTAAGATTGCAGAAAAAGCAAACGCTAAGGCAGGCGATTTGATCTTGATTTTGTGTGGCGACGATGCAATGAAAGTTCGTGGACAAATGAACACTTTGCGTCTAGAAATGGGTGACAGACTTGAGCTTCGCGACAAGAACAAGTTTGCTCCACTTTGGGTTATCGACTTCCCATTGTTCGAGTGGAATGAAGAAGACCAGCGTTTCTACGCTATGCATCACCCATTCACAAGTCCAAAACTGGAAGATGTTCAGTATCTTGACTCTGATCCAGGCCGTGTACGCGCTAACGCATACGACTTGGCTATGAACGGTGTCGAGCTTGGTGGTGGTAGTGTACGTATCCATGATTCAGAGTTGCAGAACAAAATGTTCCAGCTGCTTGGATTCACACAGGAAAAGGCTCAGGATCAGTTCGGTTGCTTGATGACAGCATTCAAATATGGAGCACCACCTCACGCAGGTTTGGCTTTCGGTCTTGACCGTGTTGTGTCTATGCTTGCTGGTTTGGATTCTATCCGCGACTGTATCGCATTCCCTAAAAACAATTCAGGTCGTGACACTATGATGGATTGTCCATCAGTTATCGACGATGCTCAGCTTGAAGAGTTGTGCTTGAAGGTAGACATCAAAGAGTGATAATAATTGATTGTTTGGATAAATGGGGGAGGAACTTGTAATGAGGACCTCCCTCTTTTAATTCATAATTCATAATTCGTCTTTCGTATAACGTTTATCGTAATTTAATGTTTTTCTCATCACCATTCCATAAAAAACAATTTTCATCATTGCCAGAGAAGCTAGGGGATCCATTTTCGTATCTTCCTTCCGACGCTGTGCTTGACGCATTCAAAGATTTTCTAACTCATCTCGACTCTGATGATGCGTTGAAGACGGAATTACAAAAGGGTAAGATGATTGGAGTGCTAGTGGTGAAGAATTCGAATGGCGAAATTGGTTACCTACTGTCATTCTCCGGACAATTGTTTGGTAAAAATGAGCATCCTGGTTTTGTGCCACCTGTTTTTGATATTCTTACACCAGATTCATATTACAGAAGTGGAGAAAAAGAGATTTCTGCAATAGGAAAAGAAATTAAAAATTTAGAAAATGTGTTGAAACTTGAATCAGCTATGGTAAATAAAAATTCCGTAGTGGTAGAGTGTGAGACACGTCTTGCTGAATATCAAGAATTTACAAAGCAACAGAAGATTCTGCGTGACTCACTTCGTCCGACTGCCACAGCTGAGGAAATCCAAAAGATGAATAATGAAAGTTCGACGCAGAAAAACCAGCTAAAACGACTAAAGCAGGAGGTTGAAAAAGCAAAACTGGCTGCTAATATTCCCGTCGACCAATTGAAAAATCAGATTGATAATCTAAAAAAACAACGAGAAGAAAAATCTAGAAATCTTCAGAGACGAATCTTCAGAGACTTCCGTTTTCATAACACCAAAGGAGATGAGAAGACGTTGCTCGACATCTTCAGCGACGTATCAATGCCTCCGACTGGAGCAGGAGAGTGTGCAGCCCCACGTCTGCTTGAATATGCATATCGCAATGATTATCAACCAATCAGCATGGCAGAGTTTTGGATTGGAGACTCTCCGGCTGGAAGAGTGCGACACTCAGGCACATACTATCACGCATGCAGATCCAAATGTTTGCCTATAATGGACTTCATGCTGGAAGGAGTGGATTTGGAAAAAAACAAACTTGATTTTGATTATGAAAATGAGGAAATCAAGACGCTATACCGTGACGATGACATATTAGTCATATCAAAACCATCCGGATTATTGAGTGTACGAGGAAAAGAGTGTCAGACAAGTGTGGAAACTTGGGCTGAAAGCATATGTCGTGACTATTCCGGACCCAAAATCGTTCACCGACTGGATCAAGACACTTCAGGTATTATGGTCATAGCATTGAATATCAATGCTTATCATCATCTTCAAAAACAGTTTGAAAACCATTCAATCAAGAAAAAATATGTGGCGCTGACGGAAAAAATCCCGTCTATCAAAGAGCAGACCATCATTTTGCCTCTTGCTCCAGATGTCTCCAACAGACCAATGCAGATGATCAGTCGAGAATATGGATTATATGCAGAGACATATTATAAGGTGGTGAATGAAAAAGAGGGAAAGGCTTTGATTGATGTTTATCCACGTACAGGAAGGACACATCAGATACGAGTGCATCTTTCGTGCAAGGAAGGTGCAGATGCCCCAATTGTGGGAGATAGGTTATATGGAAGCAAATCAATTGTTTGCAGACTTATGCTTCACGCAGAAAAAATCACATTTGAGCATCCATCCACAAAAAGAGAGATGACATTTGAGGATAAAGCACCGTTTGGACTATAATTCAGTTATGACATTTAGAAACAGTATAGCCTCATTTTTCTCATTTATACATTTATTATTCAAATGTTTTGCTATATTTGTAGATATTTTATTAGCATGAGGAAAAGTATATTATTAATCATATCAACATTATTATTATCTATCGCATCAACTTCTGCACAAAATGACATGTATGAAGATGATGATTATATTCCTGTCGATTCACTTTCAAGTGACACAATATCGGTGGTGGATATTGATGCCAAACATGTATATGCTTTGGGAGAGTTTGGATTGACATCATATTGTGATCCAACATTCGGTATCACAATAGCTTATATGGAGACGTGGGGCGGATATATCACAGCACATACAAATTTCAATTTTCATAAGCCTCTTGAATACCATATTAAAAAAAACGGATTCGATGAAAATGGCAAACAAGCATTCTTGTCAGGAAATAAAGAAGTTTCCAGATTAAGTTTGGTCGGTGGAGCAACATATAAAATCCTGCCAAAACTTTGTGTATATGCAGGAGGAGGTTATTCATGGCGTCGATTGATGTTTGAGACAGTTGATGGCGGATTCCTTATTGTTGACGACAATAGTACAGAAGGCTGGACATTTGATTTTGGAGCGATTGCCAATTTCGACAAGCTGCTAGTAAAACTAGGATTAAACACAACCAAGTTCAAACTTGCTGATTTTAGAGTAGGATTGGGATATAGATTTTAAGGTATGAGAAAAAGACTGACTGAATATATATTATTTCTGTTGACGGTGCTCTCTATTTCAGCATGTCATGATGATTCAGAACCTGCAATACATAGTGTAGATGTAAACACACAGATTATAGGCGCAGACACAGTTATCGGAGTCACCATCAGAGCTGTAATAGAGTGTGATGTCGAGAAATCAAGTATTGATTATGTGACACTGAAGATTTCCGAAGACATTGATATGTCTCATGCTACAGAAATTCAAGCCATAAATGTAAATGCTATGAACGACACATTTATTTGTATAGTTCCAGGCTTGAAACGTGATACAAAATATTACTACTCATATAAAATAGGAAACTATCTGAGTCATGTGACTACACAGACCAAATCATTTAATATTGACAAAAATTTCAATCTTGCCAATGTATGGTCGCAGGTCGCTCCATTTACAGGAGGACTACGAAGTGGAGGAATCGCCTTTTCTCTTAAAGACAAAGGATATTATGGACTTGGAAAAAGTTCATCAAGAGGAGAGGACAAATACTACAACGACTTATGGCAATATGATCCCACAACAGACAAATGGAGTCATTTGAATAACTTTCCGTCGACAGGATTGGATATGGCAATCAGTTTCGTTATCGACGACGTTGCATATGTGGCTTTGGGAAGATACTACGATCAGTCAATAAACGGTTATAACACAACAACATACGCTTATGAAGTCGCGACAGACAACTGGAAAAAGATGCAACCATTCCCTGGTATTGGAAGAACAGGATCTGTATCATTTGTGGCTAACGGAAAAGGATATGTCGTAGGCGGATATAGGGAAAAAGAAGCATACACAAATGAAATATGGTGTTTTGATCCACAGAACAACTCTTGGTCACAAAAGAATAATTTCCCATTGGCTTTGACCGGATGTTTCACATTCACACTGAACGGAGAAGTGTATGTAGGTGGCGGTTACAATCTTAAAGAAAACTTAAAAAATACAACTCTATATAAGTATGATATAGATACTGATTCATGGAGAATCGCTTACTCAGATTGCGAAGTGTTGATTTATTCCACAGGTTTCTCTTCAGGAGACAAATGCTATGTGGCAGGTGGAGAAGGGGAGATAGGTAAAGAATCTTTGTTCATGTCTTTTGATGGAAAAGAGTGGAGCACAATGGGTTCTTTTGGAGAGATTCGTAAGAAATCATCTTCATTTGTGCTTAACGGTTCTTTCTATTTAGTTTGTGGTGAAAATGATGTCAATGCGCCACAGAACAGCGTCTTAAAATATTCGATAAAGTGAAAAAATTAGTTTTTTACATATTTATATTATTTTTCGTTTTTGCATCTTGCAAAGATGATGAAATCACAACTGATCCTCAGTATAAACTTGAATATTCGGTAGATACTGTAAGTTTCGACACCATACTTGCAGGTCTGACAACCCCATACCAGACACTGAAAGTGTACAACAAATCAGGAGAGAAGATAAAAATCTCATCAATTAATTACGCTTCATCATACGACTATTTCATGGTCAACATCAATGGAAGGAATTCGCATAACGTAACTAATATTGAGATTGCAGACGGTGACAGCATGTATGTATTTGTCCAGACTAATGGAGATAGCAGAGGATCAGACATTCCGTTTGCACTGCTTGATTCCATATCATTTTCATACAATGGCAATGTAGATTATGTTTATTTATCCGCATTCAGCGAGACACCGATCATTCTCGACCATTTTGTCGTCACTTCCGACACTACACTTTCAGGCACACAGCCATATTTAGTAAAAGACACATTGAAAGTAGAGGAGGGAGCGACACTTAATATAGACGCCGGAGTAAGACTATATTTCCATAATGGTGCAAGTCTGTATGTCGATGGTATATTAAACTGTAACGGCAAAGTGGACAATCAAATTGAAATGAGATATTTCCGTGGAGATAATTTATTTAAGGACACTAAATATTATCTAGCTCCAGGCAATTGGAAAGGAGTATGGTTGTCGCAGAAATCAGGAGATTGCAATATATTATCAACAAATATTATCGGAGCCTATCAGTGTTTGGTGGTTGATTCCGCATTTGTAGATAGAAAAGTTATTGTAGGTAATTCACAAATTTACAATGCAAAACGAGGAACTCTAGTTTCTGAAGCGTCTCAGATTTATGCCTACAACACACTTTTTGCAAATGGAGGATATTATAATGTTTATCTCACAGACGGCAAATATCTGTTTAACCACTGTACAATAGCTTCATATTTGACTTTTGGACTATCCGGAAAAAATCCAGCACTTTATTTGAATAAAAAAGATTCATTATCAGTCGAATTAAACAATTCCGTCATCAGCGGATCAAAAAGCAGCGTTATCGACAATGTTGCCCACAATTTGAAAGACAGCTTGAATGGAAATACATTCCGTCTTGATATAGCTTGTTGTGCTATAAGTCAGAAAGATTCTTTGGCTGGAGAACGTAATTACGGCAACAAATGGAATATTGAAGAAGAATTTTATCATTCAGATCCAAATAAATCCATAGATGATTTTTTTGTTGATTTCAAGACAGACTCTTTAAGCTCCTTCCGTACCATAGGATCAGATGCGATATTGAAGTTGTATCCAGAATGTGCGACAGATATTTTTGGAAAAAATCGCGTCGACGACGAGTTTCCTGATGCTGGAGCATTCGAATACTGATTAATAATTCAAAACAGACTGAATGAAATTTCGTGTTTTATTGATAACATTATTGTTTAAGTCACTTCCATTGTCTGCTTACGACAGCACTCAATGTTTGCGAATCATGTCGTATAATTGTGAGAATTTGTTTGATTACGAGCATGATGACGGTAAAGAGGATTATGAGTATACAGAATTCAGTTCCAAACATTGGACAAAATCCAAATATTTTGGTAAACTTCATCGCACAGCAAGTGTGATAGCTCGATGTGGAGAGTGGGGCAACGTTGGAATTGTCTGCCTGCTTGAAATTGAAAATGATAGAGTGTTACGCGATCTGACTCAGAACACACAGTTGAAAAAAGCTGGATATTCGTTTCTTCATAAAGAAAGTGAAGACCAACGTGGAGTAGACGTTGCTCTATTATACCAACCGGAGAAATTCACACCGCTAAAAACTGAATATATAAAACTACATTTTGAGAATTCCCGTCCGACGCGAGATATACTGTTTACCACGGGAGTATTACCGAGTGGAGACACATTATCTGTGTTTGTCAATCATTGGCCATCAAGATATGGTGGGGAAGTGGAATCCGAATTCAAACGAATTGAAGCTGCGAATGCTGTTCGACATAAAATTGACAGCCTATTCGCATCGCAAATTGAATCAAACATCGTTATTGTCGGAGATTTCAACGACTATTTTGACAATAAGAGTTTGAATAAGGCACTCGGAGCAGAAATTGATTTGTCGGCACCATACGAAAGTAAAAAGCTCTACAATCTGATGACAAAATATAAAGGACGTGATGATATCGGCACACACAAGTTTCAGGGACATTGGGGAGTGTTAGATCATGTGATAGTATCAGGCTCATTGTTAGATGGGAAAGGGATAGAAGTCACGGAAGACGGTGCACAGATCGGATTCTGGGAATTTCTGTTGGAGAAGGATAAGACCGGCGTCGCACCGAAAAGATCATTCAAAGGTGATTGCACCACCAACGGATTTAGCGACCATTTGCCTGTGTATATAGATTTGGAAATAAAATAAAATTATTCTATTGCACTTCTGAAAGAAATTCTAAACGGAAATACATAAAGGTTTCTATTTTTCGAATTTTTCATAAAAAAATAGGCCCCTTTTTTGAAGCCTATTTATTTCGCAAGATATAAAAGCTTTACTGCTTGATTGCTCTGATTTTTCCATCAATAGTCAGCGAGGCTTTTGATAATGTAGAATCATTAAGCATCTTTCTACCATTGCAAAGAACGTCAAACAAGACCGTCTTATTATCAACATCCTTCCAATCGATAGCTGATGATGTAATCGCATATCTGCTAGTGACGAATGAACTGTCTGTCTGCATTGAGCGGTACTTCACATATCCAACAGAAGTCAATGGTTCTCCAGATTCCAATTTATATTTGTGGAGACCTGAATTTGCTCCCTCCATGTACAGAGTTACATCGAACACATTATTACCAACAGTCACTTGCGAATTAATTGTAGAATATGTACCTAATGAATCTGATGTGATATCAACAGTAGAAGCCACCATTTGCAGACCATCACTGGAAATTACAGAATCGCCCTTGATGCTTATGAAATCGTAGTTGTCGTAAAGAACAGCTTCGTCGCTTTCCGAACATGATAACATCAAAAGACCAGCGAAAAATACAAGTGCATATTTTATCTTATTCATAATTCAATTCTTTTCAAGTTAATGTATATTTTCTACAAATATAAATACTTTTTCTCTATTACATCAAAATAATTTGATTTTTTGCATATCAGAATTGACAAAATCAATGATTTATTGAAAGACTGTCTCTATTAATAGAGTAGGATAGTGGAAGAAAAATAAAAAAGACGGTGCAATCACACCGTCTTTTAATCAGTTAATCTTGTCTAGTCCTGAAATAGCGTTACAAAAAAAGAGACGTTATGAAAGAAAAAGAGAACGGTTACGTGAAGCGGACGCAGAAGGACTACAGCATGAGCTTCAAATTGTCAGTAGTGAAAGAAGTCGAGACCACGGACATCGG
>JAEIGA010000367.1_pt1 | contig 65871 bp, 83 predicted proteins | sample 9270691 | NCBI WGS metagenome assembly JAEIGA01 (sample SAMN17057246, study PRJNA624740) | gut metagenome | biome: biome; isolation source: fecal sample | host: Bos grunniens | place: China: Xizang | collected 2019 | reverse complement strand
GATGATAAATTTTTAAATACTGATGTTGTTTATGAATATCAAAATATTTCAGATAAAGAAGAGATTTCAAAATTAGTTAAAACATATTTTGAAAAATACTATGATGAAAATGATGATAAACAAACATGGTTTGATAAAATAAAAGAAATAGCAGGAGAATTAGGATATGCTAAAGAAGTTAAAGAATATAAAGCAAATCCAGATGCTTATCCAGGACATGTTGGAGATGTAAGTACAGTAATAAGAGTTGCTATGACAGGAAGAAGTAATACACCAGACTTATATGAAATTATGAAAGTATTAGGAAAAGAAAGTTTAATGGCAAGAATTGAAAAAGCAATAAAATAAGTATTAATAAATAAAAAGTCTCAATTGTAATTGAGACTTTTTGTTATATTTAAATGATATTAATGTTAATAAAATGTAAATATGATTTTATTTTTTTATCATTTTTAAAGCTTTTTCTCTAGAAATCATAATAATATGTCCACACTTTGTGCATTTTAATTTAAAATCTAAACCAACTCTTAGAATTTCCCATTCATTAGAACCACAAGGATGAGTTTTTTTTGTTTTTATGATATCTCCAATCTTATATTCCATATTTTTATCCTTTCTATTATGAAAAAATTTCTATTAAAAAATATTAGTAAATTCATTATAATTAAAATAAGTTTATAACAAATAATAAAAAAAGTCTATAATTTAAATAAAATAAGATACATATATTTTTATTAAAAAATATAATGTTACAGTAATTGACAAAAATGTTATTTAAAGGATAAGATATTATATATAAAATAAAACAAAAGAATATCTATTTTTGATATATAAGGAGAAAATAATGAGAAAAAGAAATAAGATTTTTCTAAAAATAATGATTTGTATAATAGCTTTTGTAATGATGTTTTTTATAAATAGTAAAAATATTTTTGCAGATGTAGGAGATTATGGAAGTGATTGGAGTGACTCGGATTGGGATTCTGGTTATGACTATGATTACGATTATGACTATGATTATGGTTCTTCTTGGGATGATGATGACGATTACTATTATTCTTCATCATCTTATTATTCTGGTGGAGGATATTATTCATCAAGTGGTGGAAGTGGAATAGTTTCTTTTATAATAATACTTATAGTTTTTTTTATAATAATATCAGCTGCAACTAAAAGTTCAAAAAATAGATATTTTAGAACAACATATTTTAATAATAGAAATTATGGATATAGAAATAATTATCCAAATATAAATTATATAAATGGAAATAATAGATATAATACAATAAGAAGAGAATATAGAAAAACAGTTACTAAAACTTATGATAACCCTCTTACAGCTATAACTGCTGAAAAAGCACAAACAGTAGAAAAACAAATTCTAGCTGTAGATGAATTATTTAGTAGAGAAGAATTTGAAGCTTGGGTAAAACAAATATTTATAAAACTTCAATATGCTTGGACTGATAGAAATTGGGCGGAAATTAGATCTTTTGAGACAAATGAATTATTTGAACAACACAATATGCAATTAAATAGATATATTGAAAGAAAACAAATAAATATGTTAGAACAAGTTTCTGTATCTTGGGTAAAATTATATAATTTTTATCAAACAGCTGAAAGAGATGTTTTAGAAGTGGCTGTAAATTCTAGAATGATTGACTATGTAATAGATGAAGAAACAAAAAAAGTAATATCTGGTGATAAAAACTCTGCTAAAATAAGAACATATAAATTAACTTTTATTAGAAAAAAAGGAATAAAAACAGAACCAGGTAAAATTACAGCAAAAGCAATAAATTGTCCAAATTGTGGTGGTCAACTTACAATGACTCAAGCTGGAAAATGTGAATATTGTGGAAGTATAGTTGTTGTTGATGATCATGGTTGGGCTTTATCAGAATTAGAACCATTTAATAAATAATAATAGATTAGAAAAAAGTTGAATTAAATTAATTCAACTTTTTTTCTATAAAGTGATTATTTCATGAAAACTTGTATTATTAAGCTTTTTGTGGTAAAATAATAAACGTGTTAAAGCAAAGGAGATTAAAAAACAAATGATTAATGATGAAAAATTTAATTGGAATTTAAAAGATATTTTTGAAAGTAAAGAAGCTTTCGAAAATGCAAAAATAGAATTAAAAAATTATAAAGAAGAATTAGTAAAATTTCATGGAAAATTAAATATTGCTGAAAATATAGCGGATTTTTATGAATTAAAAGAAAAAGCATATTTAATTTATACAAAATTAAGTTGCTATGTTTCACTTAATTTTCATCAAAATATGGCAAATCAAGAAGCTAGTAAAATGTATAAAGATATAGAAGTTTTAGGTACTGAATTTTCTTCTAGTATAAGTTTTGCTACTCCAGAAATATCTGAAAATACAGATTCTGATTTAGAAGAATTTTTAAATAATGAAAAATTAAAGAAATATAAAAGAAGTATAAAAAATATTATAAAAGCTAAAAAACATATTTTAAGTAAAGATATTGAAAAAATATTGTCAAAATATGCAGAAGTATTTGGTGTGTCAGAAAATGCTTATGAAATATTTACTACAACAGAATTTGAATTTGATGAAGTATTAGATTCAAATGGAAATAGTCAAAAAATGTCACATGGTTTATATTCAAAGTATTTAGCAGGTCAAGATAGAATTTTAAGAAAAAATGCTTTTGAAGCAATGTATAAACCATATAGAAAAAATATAAATACTATTACAGAATTATATTTAGCTAGAGTTAAAGATATGGTTGTTACTGCTGAAGTTAGAAATTATAAAAATTCAATTGATATGGCTAGTGAAAATGATGATTCAAAAGCTGAAGTTTATGAGTGCTTAGTAAATGAAGTAAATAAAAATTTAAATCTAAATTATGAATATATGAGTTTAAAAAGAAAAATGCTAAAAAATGAGATTTCAGAAGATTATAAAATTCATATGTTTGATGTATATAGAAATCCTTTAGTATTAGAAGATAAAAATATTGAATATAATGAAGCAAAAGAGATTGTATTAAATGCACTTGAGATTTTAGGAAAAGAATATACAGATAAATTAAAAGAAGCTATGGAAAACAGATGGATTGATGTATATGAAAAAGAAAATAAAAGAACAGGTGCATATAGTATGGGAGTATATGGTGTTCATCCTTATGTGTTATTAAATTATATTAATTCTTCAAGAGATGTATCTACTATTGCTCACGAACTTGGACATTCAATGCATAGTTATTATGCTGATACAACTCAAAATATTTTTGATTCTAACTATACTATAATGGTAGCAGAAGTTGCATCAACTGTTAATGAAATGCTTTTAGCAGATTATCAAATAAAAAATGAAACAGATAAAATGAAAAAAGCATATTTAATTAATGAACAATTAGATATGATTAGAGCTACTTTATTTAGACAAACTATGTTTGCAGAATTTGAAAAAATAATACATGAAAAAGTAGAACAAAAAATAAGTTTAACATCAAATGATTTAAACGAAATTTATTATGATTTAGTTAAAAAATATTTTGGAGAAGAGGTTATAGCAGATGAAGCTATAAAATATGAATGGGCTAGAATTCCTCATTTTTATTCTAATTTCTATGTTTATAAATATGCTACAGGAATTACAGCTGCAACTGTTATTGCATCTAAAATATTAGTAAAAGAAGAAGGATTTGTTGAAAGATATATTGATATGTTATCAAAAGGTGGAAGCTTAGATTCACTTGATTTATTAAAACTAGTGGATGTAGATTTAGAAAAAGCAGAAACATATGATATAGCATTTAAATTTTTTAAAGAAAAACTAGAAGAATTAAAAATTCTTCTTGATAAATAAATTAATTATAGATTAAGTTTGGGGAATAAATTATATTATGGAAGGAGCAAGATTATGAATACAAAAACTATATTAATTGTTGATGATGAAGCAAGAATGAGAAAATTATTAAAAGATTTTTTATTACAAAAGAATTATCAAATATTAGAAGCAGAAGATGGAGAAAAAGCTCTACAAGTTTATAAAGAAAATCAAAATAAAATTAATTTAATTCTTCTTGATGTAATGATGCCGAAACTTGATGGATGGTCTGTTCTAAGACAAATAAGACAAGAAGATAAAGCAATTCCAATTATTATGCTTACAGCAAGAAGTGAAGAACAAGATGAGCTTTTTGGATTTGAACTTGGGGTTGATGAGTATATTACAAAACCATTTAGACCAAAAGTTTTAGTTGCAAGAGTTGAAGCTATGCTTAAAAGAACAACTGTAGAAAAAACAGAAAATAAAAGTTATGATGGTATCGTTATTGATAATGATGGTAGAACAGTTACAGTTGATGGAAAATTAATAGAACTTAGTTTTAGGGAATATGAGCTTTTAAAATATTTAGTAGATAATGAAAATATTGCTCTTTCAAGAGATAAAATATTAAATACAGTTTGGAATTATGATTATTATGGAGATTCTAGAACTATAGACAGCCATATCAAAAAAATCAGACATAAATTAGGTAAAAAAGGAAAACATATACAAACGATAAGAGGAATAGGTTATAAATTTGAGATTAAATAAGGGGTAATATAAATGTTTAAATCAATAAGATCAAAACTTTTTTTCACGATTTGTATTGTAAATTTAACAGTTATAATATTATTTATTTTATTAAATAGTTTCATGCTAGATACAGCATATAATAAAATATTGGTAATTTCAGTAATTGTGGCTATTGGTATAGGTACAATTGCTAGTGTTATTGTAACAACAAAGTTTACTAAACCAATTGAAGAACTAGAAGAAATTGCCGAAAACATGTCTGAACTTAAATTTACTAAAAAGTATATAGAAAGAAATACTGGTGATGAAATAGATAATTTAGGAAAAAGTATAAATAAAGTATCTAAAGAATTTGAATCAACTATAAAAAAGATGAAGAAAAGTAATTTAGAACTTGAAAGGGATATTGAGAAAAAATCAAAAATCGATGAAATGAGAAAAAGATTTATGTCTGACGTTTCTCATGAACTAAAAACACCAATTTCTTTAATACAAGGTTATGCTGAAGGTTTAGTAGAAAATGTTAATACTGATGAAGAAAGTAAAAACTTTTATGCAGAAGTTATATTAGATGAAGCTAATAAAATGGATAAGTTAGTAAAAAGCTTATTAGAACTTATGAAGCTTGAATATTATGATATTAAATTTAGTGAAACAAACTTTGATATTGTAGAACTTATAAAAGAAGTAATAAAGAATTCAAGAATGAAGCTTGAAGAAGAGGGTGTTGAAGTTGAATTAACTGAACAAGAACCTGTTTATGTTTTTGCTGATGATTTTTATATTGATCAAGTTATGACAAATTATTTTACTAATGCAGTGAAAAATGTAACCGAAGTAAATGGAAAAAAAGAAATTAAAATACATATTAAAAAAGCTGAAGAACAAGGTAAAGTAAGGATTAGTATTTTTAATACTGGTAAACATATTGATGAAGAAAATATGGAGAGAATTTGGAATAGGTTCTATAAAGTTGATGAATCAAGAGATAGAAGTAGAGGTGGAAGTGGTATAGGTCTTTCACTTGTTAAAGCAATTATGGTTAAATGTAATAATAAATATGGAGTAAATAATGTAGAAAATGGAGTTGAATTTTATTTTGAACTTAATTACTCTAGAGTAAGTCAAGAAATGTAATAAAAAGCGCACATCGGGGATGTAAAAGATGTGCGCGTCTTTGATGTGGTGCGTTTTTTTACTAAAAAAACAGAGTATATTCACAAAGAAAACACAAAAGGCAGATAAAATGTGTACATAATTTATAGATCATAAGTCTAAAAAAGATTATTGATTTTATAATTTAAACCCCAAAATTTATATAAGTTAATTACCCAAAAAAGAAATGTTAGCATTTGGCAAACATTTCTTTTTTAGTTTAGAAAATAAATTATATAATTTATAAAAAATATGTTGAAATATTTTTTATTTGTGATAGAATAAAGCAAAAGTATGTTTGGAGGAAAAGTAATGTTTGCATATATAAAAGGTAGTTTAGAAGAAAAGACAAATGGTTATGTAGTAATAGATGTTGGAGGTGTCGGATATAAAGTTTTTATGTCTGATGTTGCTATTCAAAATATTGGTGAAAAAGGAAATATTGTAAAAGTTCATACTTATTATTATGTTAGAGAAGATAATATTAGTTTATATGGTTTTATTTCTAAAGAAGAATTAACAATGTTTGAACTTTTATTATCAGTTAGTGGAATAGGAGCTAAATCAGCAATTACAATGCTTTCAAATATTGCACCATCTAGTTTTGCTTTAGCAGTTATCTCAAATGATATTAAACAATTAACAAAAATACCTGGAATTGGTTCAAAGACTGCACAAAGAATAGTATTAGAATTAAAAGATAAATTAAAAACAGATACTGCAATATCAAAAACAGAAGAAACTATTGTTGCAATTAAACAAGATAATATTTCAGATGATGCTATTGCAGCACTTCAAATGTTAGGATATAACAGAAAAGAAATTGATAAAGTATTAGAAAAAATTGATACAAGTACTTTAGGAACAGAAGATGTAATAAGAGCTGCATTAAAATATTTAGGAAGATAAAATATAATTTTAGAAATAATAAAATTTGATATTAGGAGAGCTAAATAATGAATGATCAACCATTAGCTTATAGAGTTCGTCCAAAGACTTTAGAAGATTATGTTGGACAAGAACATATTATAGGAAAAGATAAATTATTATATAGGACAATAAAAGCAGATAGATTAACAAGTCTTATTTTATGGGGACCACCAGGATGTGGAAAAACATCTTTAGCAAAAGTAATAAGTGAAACCACTAAATATAAATTTACAAAATTAAATGCTGTTACAGCAGGTGTGTCTGATATAAAAAAGGCTGTTGAAGAAGCTGATAATATGCTTTTAAATCCATCAGGAAAATGTATATTGTTTATTGATGAAATTCATAGATTTAATAAACTTCAACAAGATGCTCTTTTACCATATGTAGAAAACGGAACTGTTATATTAATTGGAGCAACAACAGAAAATCCGTATTTTGAAGTAAATAAGGCTTTAATTTCAAGATCTATGGTAGTTAAACTTGAACCTTTAAAAAAAGAAGATATAGTAAAGGTTATAAAAAGAGCTTTGACATGTAAAGAAGGTTTAGGTGATTATAATATTAAAATTTCAGACGATACAATAGATACAATTGCTGATATTGCCGGTGGAGATGTTAGAACAGCTTTAAATGGGATTGAAATTGCAGTACTTACCACAAAAATGAATAAAGAGGGTGTAATAGAACTTACAGATGAGATAATGAGTGAATCTATGGTAACTCGTAAAGCAATGTTTGATAAAACAGGAGATAGTCATTATGATAATATAAGTGCTTTTATAAAATCGCTTAGAGGTAGTGATGCAGATGCTGCTATATTTTATTTAGCAAGAGCTTTAAATGGAGGAGAAGATCCAGTATTTTTAGCTAGAAGAATTGTTATTTCTGCTGCAGAAGATGTTGGTATGGCAAATCCTAATGCATTAGTGATAGCAACTTCTGCTATGCAAGCCGTAACTATGGTTGGAATGCCAGAAGCAAGAATAATTTTAGCAGAAGCAGCTGTATATGTAGCTAAATCTCCAAAATCCAATGCTTCATATTTAGCTATAAATAAAGCTTTAGAAGATGTTAGTTCAAAAGATACAGGAACAATTCCAATGCATATTAGAAATGCTGCCGCAAAAGGAATGGAACAATTTGGTTATCATGAAGGATATAAATATCCACATGATTATCCTGGACATGTAGTAGAACAACAATATTTACCAGATAAAATGCTTGGAACAAAATATTATATTGAAGATGAAAATATAAAAGAAATATAAATGAAAGAAACGGAGGGGACAGTTCCCTTCCGTTTCTTTCGTTTGGCATTAGTATTCCATCATAATTTTGATATGAGCTTCATCGGCGTTTTGATGCATTTCGAGAGAAACAGTTCCCCAAGTTTTGAAGGATACATCATTACCGTTTTTTCTGATAATGAAACTTCCTTCTTTGCAGTGCCCCGACATCCATCCAACTGCAGTGAATGGTAGTTTTAGGGTATCTCCAGGGAAAAGTGTTGTGCAATTTGGTGAAGATTTGCACAGGTCAAAAGCACCAGATGTCCGATTTTCAAGCAAAATGTCCATGATGTAAATACACCTCCTATATGAAAAGTAAATTTATTTTAACACAGAATTGTAAATAAATAAAGCTTTATTAGTGTTTTTTTAAAATAAAAGATTATTTTGAATAAAAAATGTAAATTTGTTAAAAATGTTTTTATGAAAAATAAAATTTTAATGATAATTGTACGGTATAATAGCTGGTTTTATATGTGGCTTTTTAGGAGCAGGAGGTGGACTTTTATTAGTTCCATTTTTTGAAAAAAAATTGAAATTAACAGCTGTGGAATCTAGAGCATCAGCTATTATGATTATTGCAAGTTTTGTGTGTATAAGCAGTATTTTTTATTATAAAAATAGCAATATAGATATAAAAATTGCTGTATTATGCACAGTTGGTGGAATTGTAGGGAGTTTTATAGGAACAAAAATTTTAAATAAAATAAAATCTAGTTGGTTAAGCTTTTTATTTGTTATTTTTTTGTATTATAGTGGATTAAGAATGATATTCTAGCTAAAAATATTAGAGAGTAGATTATGTTTGAATATATTATTTTTGGATTTTTTGCGGGTATGGGAATGGCTTTAGGACTTCGGTGGAGGAACGATATTAATATTATTATTGAATTTTTTTACTAATATTAATCAATTAAAAATTCAAGGAATTAATTTAATATTTTTTATAGGAGCTTCTATTGTTGCTATATATATGAATTTGAAAAATAAAAATATAAAATTAAAACTTGTAAAGCAAATGATTTTTTATGGAATATTAGGAACTGTAATTGGAGCTTTATTATCTAATAAGATTGAAAATGATATGGTTTTAAGAAAATGTTTTGGAATATTTTTGTTAATTATAGCAATTAATGGGACATATACCTTGTTTTTGCAGTATATAAAAAAGAAAAAAGATAAAAATATTAATGTAAAAAAATATTTTTAGGAGGTATATATGAAATTTGTAAAAGGAATGATGATAGGTAGTTTAGTTACAGCAGGTGCAATGATGATGTATTCTGAAACAGTTGATAGTAATAAAAGAAAAATGATAAAAAAAGGAAAACAATTTGTTAAAAAAATGGGAATGCACTAAAATAAAAAATAAATCAGCGCCGTGAGGCGCTGTTTTACCGATATTCGGTTTTGAGAATGGTGTCACCATCCCTTGTGATAACCTGGGTTACAGAAATCTCTTCACCTGCACTGCACTGCTCAAAACGAGTAACAGAGTATGTGGTTCCATCAATTTGGAAACTAATTACATAGTCATAATAGCCATTTTCATTGGCAAGCTTGGTGCAGTAGTTGTACAAGGTAATAGACTTTTTTTTCATAGCGGCGATAGCCATTGCTTGATAATTGGGTTCGGGATGAAATTCACCTTCTACGCATTCAGCGACAGTAACAGTGATTTCTTTTTCCTCAACAGTGGCGATAGTGCAACCGACTAGAAGGTTTGCTGCCAGGACTAAAAGGATAATGATACAAATAACATTCTTCTGCATAAATACTTCCTCCTCGAAGTGGTGGAGGGCGTTACCCTCCAAAATATAAAATACTTACAAAGGGTAACTGCTATGGGTTTTTATACATAAATATTATATCATTTTTTGAGTAAAACCGCAAACTTACTAGGATATAGATGTCTTAAGAGTTTTAATTAATCTTCTTTTAATAAAGGACATGGATATTCATAATCATCTTTTTCATCTTTATCACAATTATCACATTTTATTTTTTCACCTTTTAAACATTCTCCTTTGTGTTTTGCTACATGACAAATTTTTACATGTTTAACTTTATTAACCCAAAGGTCAATACTATAATGTCTATCTGGACAAAGTGGTCCAAAAACAAATTCACCATCCTCATTTGTAAATGTGTGAGAAACTGGTTTTCTTTCATATTTTCCTAATTTTTTCTCAACTTCAATTAGCTTTACAACAGCATTAGAAATTGGTTCACCACAAGAATCTTTTACAATACCAAATACAACATTTCTTGAATCCTCTGGTATTTTTACTTCAATATCAAATTGTTTTCCATTTGTTATAACTCCATTAAAATCAATTATTTCTTTTTTATCAAATTCCATATTAAATCACCTTTCAAATATATTTAGAGATAAATACTCTATATAATTATGATATTCTTTTAAAATAATTTTGTGTAAACTATAAAAAATATAAATATTTTTATGAATGCCAGGCACTATGATTGAAAAGCTAACATATACTTTAGTATGTTGTTTTAAGGAGGCGAGTAATGATAGCTTTAATAAATGTATTTAGTTTTTTAAAGATAGCCATTATAGGAATTGGATATATACAAAGTGGAAATCTTTTTCCAGAACCATTAAGTATGGAAGAGGAAAAGATATACATAGATAAATTGAAAAATGGAGATGAAAAAGCAAGGAATATTTTAATAGAAAGAAATTTAAGATTAGTAGCACATATTTGTAAAAAATATACTTCTACAGGAATAGATCAAGATGATTTAATTTCAATAGGAACTATAGGGTTAATTAAAGGAATAAATAGTTTTAATCCAGATAAAAATATAAAGTTAGCTACATATACAGCTAAATGCATAGAAAATGAGATTTTGATGTTTATTAGAAGTAGTAAAAAATTTAATTCTGAAGTATATTTAAATGAACCTATTCGGAAAAGACAAAGATGATAATGTTGTAACTTTGCAAGAAGTTTTAGAAAATGATGAGAAAAATATAGAAGAAGCTGTTGATTTAAAATTTAAAATAAAAGAGCTTTATAATAAGATGAAAGATATTTTAGAAAATAGAGAGAAAAAAATAATTGAAATGAGGTTTGGGTTAAATGGAAGTAAACCTAAAACTCAAAGAGAGATTGCTAGTTTATTAAATATAAGTAGATCATATGTATCTAGAATCGAGACTAGAGCAATAGAAAAATTAGCAAAGGAAATTAAAGAATAAATAGTTTAATTTTATTTAATAATTACTTTAAATTATATTGTTAACATAAAAAATTTAAAAAATATTGTAAATTTAGATTAAATGTTGTATAATAACAAGCGTCTTTTAAATATTTGACGATATTTATAAATGATGTTCATATTTAAAAGGTAGATTTATTTAAGGTGAGAAAAATGTTAGAAGAAATTTTTCATGTTATTATACATGCTGTAAAAGATAGTATAAAACTATTACCATTTTTATTAATTACATATATACTTATGGAATATATTGAACATAAAATGACAGATAAAAGTAAAAAAGCAATAGAAAAAGCTGGAAGATTTGGACCTGTTATTGGAGGTATAGTAGGTGCTGTACCACAATGTGGATTTTCCGTTTCAGCTACTAATTTATTTTCATCAAGAGTTATTACACTTGGGACTTTGATTGCTGTTTATTTATCAACATCAGATGAAATGATTCCAGTTTTGTTATCTGAATCAGTTTCTATTAGTATAATTATAAAACTTATATTAATAAAAGTTTTTATAGGAATGATAGCAGGATTAATAATTGATTTGGTATTGAGAAAGTTTTCTAAAAATGAAGAAAATAAAATTGCTGAAATTTGTGAAGAAGAAGGTTGCCATTGCGAAAATGGGATTTTAAGATCTGCTATAAAACATACTGTAAATATTTTCATATATATTTTTATTACAACAGTAATTTTAAATATTATAATTGAATTTGTTGGAGAAGAAAGATTAGGAAGTTTAATATTAAATAAAAATGTAATAGGAGCCATAATTGCAGGTTTAATTGGATTAATTCCAAACTGTGCATCTTCAGTAATTATAACACAATTATATGCAAAGGGTTTGATTACAGCAGGAGCTTTACTTGCAGGTTTATTAGTAGGAGCAGGGCTTGGGCTTTTAATATTATTTAAAACAAACAAAAATTTAAAACAAAATATAAAAATATTCTTCTTATTATATATGATAGGAACTTTATGTGGAATTGGATTTGAACTTTTAGGAATTACTTTATAATTAAAAAATAAAAGAGCTTAATAATTTTATTAAGCTCTTTTTGTATATAAAATATTATTCTTCTAATATATATGGTGATTCTGCATTAATAAAAAATGTAAAATTATTATCTTGAATAAGAATATTTTCAAAATTTACTGAAAAATATATGTTATAATCTGTTCCAAAATATGAAGTAAAAGATTTATAAATACTATCAAATATTGTATAGACTAAATTATCATAACCATATATAGAATATAATTTTTTTTCTGTTTCAATATAACTTTCTTCTATATTAAAAGGAGCAGCATTATTTGAAAAATCTATGTATATATTTTTATCTTCAAATTTAATTGAATTTATTTCAATATTATAAGAAATTGCAGATGATATTTTTGAAATAATTTCTTTCCCTAAATCTTCTTTTGATAATAATTTATCTAATATAACTGTGAATGGTTCATATTGAGAATGTGTGCCTAAATAGATAACTGCATTTTCACCATTGAAGTTTGATTTATATTCATCATTATTAGTTACTGTATTTAAAACTGTGCTAGTATTATTAGTAATTGAATTGTTAGTAACAGAGTTTGCTTTTTTTGAAGCTGTAGTAATGATAAATGTTATAATTAAAATTATAATTGCAAGAAAAATAAAAGGTGTTAATATTTCTTTAAATTTTTTCATAAAATTCCTCCTTGAAATTTTCTTTAATAATTATATCATAATAGATTAAATTTACAATAAAATAAAAAAAGATTTAATGAGATATAAAATTGATTAAAAAATAAAAAAAGAAGTTTTTATAAATATTGAAAAAAATACCAAAAAGTGTTGACAACAGAGGAAAAGCGTAGTATAATACTAACTGCGTAAGAATAGCGAAGAAGCAGAATGTGGCTACATCCTTGAAAGAGTAGGAATGGAGGGAACTTCTGTGGAGCATGTCTTGGCTTAGACCGGGCGATAAGTTTGATAAACGTATATAACTTATCCAGGATGATGTAATTCAAAATATTTGATTTTACGTAAGATAATCTTGGATTTTATAATGGGTGTTAATGATACACTAGGATGCGTTAATAACTTGCCGTTGACCGTGTAAAAAATATTAAGGAGGGAAATTAAAAATGGCAACATCAAACACTGTAGTAGGAAATGGAAAAATCAGAATTAGACTAAAAGCTTATGATTATGTTGTTTTAGATCAGTCTGCTGAAAAAATAGTAGATACTGCTAAAAAAACAGGAGCTAAAGTTTCAGGACCTATTCCATTACCAACAGAAAAAGAAGTAGTAACAATTTTACGTTCACCACACAAACACAAAGATTCAAGAGAACAATTTGAAATGAGAACACATAAAAGAGTTATTGATATTCTTTACCCAACACAAAAAACAGTTGATAGTTTAATGAAATTAGAATTACCAGCTGGTGTTGATATTGAAATTAAACTATAAGTTAACGAAAACGAGCGTTTAGCCAAGTTTGAGTTTAGTTATAGTTATATGCACAGCAAAACTATAAGTTAACGAAAACGAGCGTTTAGCCAAGTTTGAGTTTAGTTATAGTTATATGCGTAAGCACAAATTATAATATTTGATTATTATTAATTAAGAAGGAAATTTTAGATTGGGTTGTAAAACCTGAATCAAGACCAAGCTAGAAATATTAAATTTTTAGCCAATAGTTAGGAGGAAAAAATAAAATGAAAAAGGCTATAATAGGAAAAAAAGTTGGAATGACTCAAATATTTGATGAAAAAGGTTTAGTTGTTCCAGTAACAGTTATAGAAGCTGGTCCTTGTAATGTAGTTCAAATCAAAACAGTAGAAACTGATGGATATGATGCAGTACAATTAGGATTCGGTGAAGTTAAAGAAAGAAAAGTAAACAAACCAGATATGGGACATTTCAAAAAAGCAAATGTTTCAGCTCAAAAACATTTAAGAGAATTTAGATTAGAAGATGTAAATTCAGTTAAAGTTGGAGATGTTATCAAAGTTGATGTTTTCGCTGAAGGAGATATCGTTGATATTCAAGGTACAACAAAAGGAAAAGGTTTCCAAGGTGTTATTAAACGTCATGGACAACATAGAGGACCAATGCAACACGGTTCTATGTATCATAGAAGACCAGGTTCAATGGGTTCTACATCAACACCAGGTAGAGTATTTAAAGGTAAAAAATTACCAGGACATATGGGTGTTGACACAGTAACAATTCAAAATTTAAAAATTGTTAAAGTTGATTTAGATAAAAATGTTATTTTAGTAAAAGGAAGTGTTCCTGGAAACAAAGGTAGCATATTAAAAATAAAAGATGCTGTTAAGGCTATAAACTAGGAAAGGAGGAAGAAAGATGCCTAAAGTAGATGTATATAGTGTAGACGGAAAAAAATTAAAAAGTATGGAATTAAATGATGCTGTATTTGGAATTGAACCAAATGAAGCAGTTGTACATAGTGTATTAACAAACTATCTTGCAAATCAAAGACAAGGAACACAAAGTACAAAAACAAGAGCCGAAGTTAGAGGCGGTGGTAGAAAACCATGGAGACAAAAAGGAACTGGTAGAGCAAGACAAGGTTCAATCAGAGCACCACAATGGATTAAAGGTGGTATCGCATTAGGACCAAAACCACGTTCATATAAATATAGAGTTAATAAAAAAGAAAAACAATTAGCAATTAGATCTTTATTAAGTTCAAAAGTATTAGATAATACATTAGTAGTTGTTGATAAATTTGATTTTACTGAAATCAAAACAAAACAAGTTGCTACAGCAATGAAAAACTTAAAAGTTGAAGGAAAAACATTAATAATGATTCCTGAGAAAAATGAAGTTATTCAAAAATCAGCTAGAAACATTGAAGATGTTAGAACAATTTCTGTTGCAACAATCAATGTATTTGATTTATTAAAATATAAAAACTTAGTAGTAACAGTTGATACTGTTAAAAAATTAGAGGAGGTGTATGCATAATGGTAGCAGAAGAAATAATAATCGCTCCTATAATTACTGAAGCAGCAAGTATGAGAATGGCTGAAGGAAAATACACTTTCCGTGTTGCAAAAAAAGCAACTAAAGTTGATATTAAAAACGCTGTTGAAAAATTATTTGATGTTAAAGTATTAGATGTTAACACAATTTCAGTAGGTGGAAAAACAAAAAGAGTAGGAGTTCATACAGGAAAAACTTCAAACTGGAAAAAAGCTATTGTTACAATAGATACTACAGCTTCTCAAAAATCTTACATCGGTAAAGGTGGAAAAGAAGTTAAAATATCTAAAAAATATAAAGATACAATCGAAGGATTTTCAGTTTAATATTTAAAATTTATCTGGAATAAACCAGGAGAATAAAAAAATATCTGGATGTGACCAGGAAAAAAACACAAATAAAAAATATTTAAGGAGAATTTAAAATGAGTACAAAAAGTTTTAGACCATATACTCCATCAAGAAGAAATATGACAGTTTTAGGTAATGAAGAAATTACTAAAAAAACTCCTGAAAAATCTTTATTAGAAAAGAAAAGAAAAAATTCAGGAAGAAACTCTTATGGTAGAATAACTGTTAGACACCAAGGTGGAGGAAATAGACAAAAATATAGAGTAATCGATTTCAAAAGAAGAAAAGATGATATGGAAGCTACAGTTATTGGTATCGAATATGATCCAAACAGAAGCGCAAATATCGCTTTAATCGAATACACAGATGGAACAAGAGCTTACATCTTAGCTCCAAAAGGGTTAACAGATGGAGATAAAGTTGTTTCAGGTGTTAATGTTGATATTAAAACTGGTAATGCAATGCCAATTTCTAGTATCCCAGTTGGTACTATGATTCACAATATCGAATTAAATCCAGGACAAGGTGGAAAATTAGTAAGATCTGCTGGACAAGAAGCTCAATTAATGGCTAAAGAAGGAGCATATGCTCACGTAAGACTTCCATCAGGAGAAATGAGATTAGTGGCTGTTAACTGTAGAGCAACAATCGGAACAATTGGAAATTCAGATCATGAAAACGTTAAAATTGGTAAAGCTGGTAGAACAAGACATATGGGTATCAGACCAACAGTTAGAGGATCTGTAATGAACCCTAACGATCACCCTCATGGTGGTGGTGAAGGTAGAGCACCAGTTGGACATAGTGGACCTATGACTCCTTGGGGTAAACCAGCACTTGGATATAAAACAAGAAATAAGAAAAAACAATCAAATAAATTTATCGTTAAGAGACGTAAATAATTTTAAAATTGGTATGAACGAATTAAAAGCAGCTTAATTGCTTTTAATCGTTCAGATAGAATAGAAAGGAGAAATCATGTCAAGATCAAGCAAGAAAAAACCATTCGTAGCTGAAAAATTATTAGCAAGAGTTGAAGCTATGAACGAATCAGGTAAAAAAGAAGTTTTAAAAACATGGTCAAGAGCATCTACAATTTATCCACAAATGGTAGGTCATACAATAGCTGTTCATGATGTAAGAAAACATGTTCCAGTATATGTAACAGAAGAAATGATAGGACATAAATTAGGTGAATTTGCTCCAACAAGAACATTTAAAGGTCATGCAGGAGACAAAACAACAAAGAAATAAAAATAACAAGATTTTAAGGAGGTAAACAAAGTGGAGGAACAAGTTAAAGTACCAGAAGCACAAGCTACTCTAAGATTTGCAAGAATTTCTGCTAGAAAAGTTAAAATAGTAGCAGATTTAATTAGAGGAAAAAATGTTGAAGAAGCTTTATCAATAGTAAGATTTGCTCCAAAAGCATCAAGCGAAATTATTGAAAAGTTATTAAAATCAGCAATAGCTAACGCTGAAAACAATCACTTTATGAATAGAAAAGATTTATATGTAGCTGAAATATATGCTAACCAAGGTCCAACATTAAAGAGAATAAGACCTGCAGCAAAAGGATCAGCTGTTAGAATAAGAAAGAGAACATCTCATATTAAAATAGTATTAAGAGAGAGTAAATAATAAGAAGGAGGATATCATGGGACAAAAAGTACATCCAAATGGATTAAGAGTAGGTGTCATTAAAGATTGGGAATCTAAATGGTATGCAGATTCTAAAAACTATAGTGATTATTTAGTAGAAGACTACAAAATCCGTAAATATGTAAAACAAAAATTATTAGCTAGTGGTATTTCTAAAATAGAAATCGAAAGAACAGCTAAATTTGTTAAAATAAATGTTTATACTGCTAAACCAGGTCTTGTAATTGGTAAAGGTGGAAACCTTGCTGAAGAATTAAGAGTTGATTTAGAAAAAATGATAGACAAAAAAGTTAATTTAAATATCGTTGAGGTTAAAAATGTTGATGCTGATGCACAATTAGTTGCTGAAAACATCGCTGCTCAATTAGTAAAAAGAATTTCATTCAGAAAAGCAATGAAACAATGTATGAATAAAGCTATGAAAGCTGGAGCACTAGGAATCAAAACAGCTGTGTCTGGAAGATTAGGTGGAGCTGATATGGCTAGAACAGAATTTTATAAAGAAGGAACTATTCCATTACAAACTATAAGAGCTGATATAGATTATGGATTCTATGAAGCTGATACAACTTACGGAAAAGTAGGTGTTAAAGTTTGGATTTATAAAGGTGAAGTACTTCCAGCTAAGAAAGAAGCAAAAGGAGGTAATGAATAATGCCAGTAATGCCAAAAAGAACAAAATATAGAAAAATGCAAAAAGGTAGAAATAGAGGAAAAGCTACAAGAGGAAATGTAGTTAATGAAGGTGAATTCGGATTACAAGCTACTACAGCTGGATGGATCAAATCAAACCAAATCGAAGCTGCCAGAGTTGCAATGACAAGATTTATAAAAAGAGGTGGAAAAGTTTGGATTAAAGTATTTCCAGACAAACCAATAACAAAGAAACCAGCTGAAACTCGTATGGGTAAAGGTAAAGGAGCTCCAGAATATTGGGTAGCAGTTGTTAAACCAGGTAGAGTAATGTTTGAAATCGCTGGAGTACCAGAAGATGTAGCAAAAGAAGCTCTAAGATTAGCAGCTCAAAAATTACCTGTTCAAGCTAAATTTGTTAAAAGAGAAACTGAAATAGGTGGTGATCAAGTTGAAGAATAGTAAAAGATTAAATGAAATGTCTTCAGCAGATTTAGAAAAAGAATTAGTTGAATTAAAATCAGAACTTTTCAAATTAAGATTCAATGGAGTTACAGGAGGATCTGATAACAAAATTAAAGTTAGAGAAGTTAAGAAAAATATAGCAAGAATTAAAACAATTCAAAGACAAAGAGAATTAGTAGAAAACAACTAATTAGAGAATCTAAATGAGACAATAAATAAAATATGAGGAGAAGGAGGATTATTAAACTAATGGAAAGAAATCTTCGTAAAACTATGGTTGGTACAGTAGTATCAGACAAAATGGATAAAACAGTAGTTATTGCAGTAGAAACAAATGTTAGACATCCTATTTATAAGAAAACTGTAAAAAGAACATATAAATTAAAAGCTCATAATGAAGAAAATGATTGCAAAGTTGGAGACAAAGTAAAAGTAATGGAAACAAAACCTTTATCTAAAGATAAAAGATGGAGAGTTGTTGAAATTGTTGAAAAAGCAATTATTAAATAATTAGAGTTAATTAAATTTTGAAATCTAAAAAGGAGGAAATAAAGCAATGATACAACAACAATCAAGATTAAAAGTAGCTGACAACACAGGTGCTAAAGAACTTATGTGTATTAGATGCTTAGGTGGTTCATATAGAAAATATGCAGAAATCGGAGACGTAATAGTTGCTTCTGTTAAAGATGCTACACCAGGTGGAGTTGTTAAAAAAGGTGAAGTTGTAAAAGCAGTTGTTGTAAGAACTAAAAAAGGTGCAAGAAGACCAGATGGTTCTTATGTAAAATTTGATGAAAATGCTGCTGTTATAATTCGTGAAGACGGAACACCAAAAGGAACTCGTATATTTGGTCCAGTAGCTAGAGAGTTAAGAGAGAAAAATTATTTAAAAATAGTTTCATTAGCTCCAGAGGTTCTTTAATCTGTTAGCCTAAGAGATTGAAAAATCACTTAAGGTTACAAATTAAAGATGAAAAAATTTCGAAGAAATTTTGCATGAAAATTATGTTGAACTAAAATCTATAAGATTATAAAATGTGTAATATAAAAGTAAGTTTTACTTACAAACATCTAAAATTGAATAGAGGTGAAAAAATAAATGAAAATTAAAAAAGGCGATAAAGTAGAAGTTTTATCAGGAGAAGATAAAGGAAAACAAGGTGAAGTACTACAAGTATTACCTAAAGAAAATAAAGTCGTTGTTAAAGGTGCTAACATAGTAAAAAAACATGTTAAACCAAGAAAACAAGGAGAAGAAGGTGGAATAATTCCTAGAGAAGGAGCTATGCCTGCTGCAAAAGTTAATGTTGTATGCCCAAAATGTGGAAAAGCTACAAAAATAGGATATACAATGGAAAAAGATCAAAAAGTTCGTGTATGTAAAAAATGTGGTGCAAAAATAAAATAATAATTAATGAAAGGAGGCACTAAATACAATGGAAAAACTTAGAGAACAATATAAAAATGAAGTTATTCCAGCTATGATGAAAAAATTTAATTATTCATCAGTTATGGAAGTTCCAAAGTTAGAAAAAATAGTTATTAATATTGGTTTAGGAGATATCAAAGATAATCCTAAAGCATTAGATAATGCAATAAATGATTTAAGTATTATAACAGGACAAAAACCAGTTATAACAAAAGCAAAAAAATCAATAGCTGCTTTTAAATTAAGAGAAGGTGTTAAAGTAGGATGCAAAGTAACTTTAAGAGCATCAAAAATGTATGATTTTGCATACAAATTCTTTAACGTAGCTCTACCAAGAGTTAGAGATTTCAGAGGTGTTTCTTCAAACTCTTTTGATGGAAGAGGAAATTACTCAATGGGATTAAAAGAACAATTAATATTCCCAGAAATCGAATATGATAAAGTAGATAAATTAAGAGGTATGGATATTATATTTGTAACAACAGCTAACACTGATGAAGAAGCAAAAGAATTGCTTGCTTTATTAGGTATGCCTTTTAGAAACTAGAAAGGAGTAATTATGGCTAAGAAATCATTAAAAGTAAAATGTGCTAAACCACAAAAATATTCAACAAGAGAATATAATAGATGTAAAATCTGTGGAAGACCACATTCTTATATTAGAAAATTTGGAATCTGCCGTGTATGCTTTAGAGAATTAGCTCATAAAGGTGAAATTCCTGGAGTTAAAAAAGCAAGTTGGTAATTTTATAAATAAGATATTTATTAAGAGATAATATGATTATAAAAAATCATTAAAGAAAAGGAGGAATGAATTTTGAATACAACTGATCCAATAGCAGATATGCTAACAAGAATTAGAAATGCAAATAGTGCTAAATTCAAAACAGTAGATGTACCTGCTTCAAAAATGAAAAAAGCTATAGCTGAAACATTATTAGAAGAAGGATATATCAAAGCATTTGATGAAATTGAGAATGAAACTCAAGGTATATTAAGAATTACTTTAAAATATGATGAAAAAGGAAATAAAGTAATTGCAGGATTAAGAAGAATTAGTAAACCAGGTTTAAGAATATATGCAGCTAAAGATGAATTACCAAAAGTATTAAACGGTTTAGGAACAGCATTAATTTCTACATCAAAAGGAATTATGACTGATAAAAAAGCAAGAGAATTAGGTATAGGTGGAGAAGTATTAGCTTATATCTGGTAGTTGCTGAGGCTGTTCGAGGCTTGTCCGAGTTACAGCGTCAGTATGTAATTCGAAGAATTACTTTCAAATAAATGCTCTTCGAAGCGTAAGCTGAGTTAGAAATTCAGTATGTAATTCGAAGAATTGCTTTAATATAAAATATAAATTAAAAATTGTCTTTAAAATAATTTAAGCTAAGGCAGAAAATTTAAAGAAGGAGGAAATATAAAATGTCTAGAATAGGAAATAAACCTATTACAGTACCAGAAGGTGTTGAAGTAAAAGTAAACGGACAAAACGTTACTGTAAAAGGACCTAAAGGAACATTAACAAGAGAATTTGATAAAAATATCACTGTTACTTTAGAAAATAATGTTATAACTGTAAAAAGAATTAATGATGAACCAGCAAATAGAAGTTTACATGGTTTAACAAGAACTTTAATCAATAATATGGTTGAAGGTACAGTTAAAGAATTTGAAAGAAAATTGGAAATCAATGGTGTTGGTTATAGAGCAGCAAAACAAGGAACTAAATTAGTTCTTACATTAGGATATTCACATCCAGTTGAAATGGTAGCTCCAGAAGGAATTACTTTTGATGTTCCAAATCCAAACGAAATAATTGTAAAAGGTATTGACAAAGAATTAGTAGGTCAAACAGCAGCTGTTATCAGAACAAAAAGACCACCTGAAGTATATAGAGGTAAAGGTATTAAATATGCTGAAGAAGTTATTAGACGTAAAGAAGGTAAAGCTGGTAAAAAATAAAAATTAAAGTTCGAGTTAAGTTAAAAAGTAAACTTTAGGGGTATATTTAATCCTAAAGTTTGGGGGATTAAATATATCCCTAAAGGTAAAACTTAGAAAGGAGAATAAAATGATTTCTAAAATAGATAGAAAAGCTGAAAGAGATAGAAGACATGCTAGAGTTCGTAGAAAAATTAGTGGAACTGCAGAATGCCCAAGACTTGCAGTTTGCAGAACTAACAAAAACATCATAGCTCAAGTTATTGATGATGTTAAAGGTGAAACATTAGTATATGTATCAACTTTAGATAAAGATGTAAAAGTTAAAAAAGCTAATAAAGAAGCTGCAAAAGAAGTTGGAACATTAGTTGCAAAAAAAGCTTTAGAGAAAAAAGTTGAAAATGTAGTTTTTGATAGAGGCGGATTCATTTATCATGGTGTTGTTAAAGAAGTTGCTGAAGCAGCACGTGAAGCAGGTTTAAAATTTTAGTAAGAAGGAGGTTAAAAAACCCAAATGGAAGAAAATAAAACAGTTGAATTAAAAGAAAAAGTTGTTTCTATAAATAGAGTTGCTAAAGTTGTTAAAGGTGGTAGAACTTTTAGATTTAGCGCTGTAGTTGTAGTTGGAGACGAAGCTGGACACATTGGTGTTGGTAACGGTAAAGCTTCAGAAGTTCCAGATGCAATTAGAAAAGCTATTGAAGAAGCTAAAAAGAATTTAATTGAAGTTCCAATTTGTGGAACAACAATTCCTCATGAATATGTAGGAAGATCTGGAAGTGCTAGTGTAATGTTAAAACCAGGAGCTGAAGGTACTGGAGTTATCGCTGGTGGTAGTGTAAGACCAGTATTAGAGTTAGCTGGATATAAAGATATTAAAACAAAAATCATTGGTACAAATAATCCAAGAAATGTTGTTTTCGCTACAATAGATGCTTTAAAAAATATGTCAACAGTTGAAGAAGTTGCTAAAAAAAGAGGAAAAAAAGTTAGCGAAATTATGTAATTAAAATATATTGACAAAAAAATAAATATCATATTAAATTAAGAGGGAGGTGCTTTGGAAATGGAATTAGGAAATCTACAACCAGCCACTGTAGCAAAATCTAAAAAAAGAGTTGGACGTGGAATGGGTTCAGGACTTGGAAAAACATCTGGTAGAGGTCAAAAAGGACAAAAATCTAGAACAGGTGGCGGAGTAAGAAGAGGTTTTGAAGGTGGTCAAACACCATTATATAGAAGATTACCAAAAAGAGGATTTAAAAATAAATTTGCTAAAACTTATACTGAAGTAACTTTAACAATGTTAAATCAATCAAAAGCTACTGACGTAACAGCTGAAAGTTTATTAGAAGAAGGAATCATTGGTAAAATTAATGATGGAATAGTTGTTTTAGGAACTGGAAAATTAGAGAAAAAATTAACAGTAAAAGCAGCTAGATTTACTAAAACTGCTGGCGAAAAAATAGAAGCCTTAGGCGGAAAGATAGAGGTGATTTAGTTGTTTCAAACAATAAAAAATGCATTAAAAACACCGGAAATTAGAAAAAAATTATTATATACAGTACTTTTAATTGTAATATTTAGATTTGGATGTTATATAACAGTACCTGGAGTAAATACTGTAGAATTAGCAAAACAAATGAAAGAAGCAACAGCTGGAGGTTTTTCAAATTTAATTGATATAATCTCTGGTGGAGCTTTCTCTAAATTATCTGTATTTGCTATGTCAATTACTCCATATATTACAGCTTCAATTGTTATTCAATTATTAGGATTTGTTATACCATCACTTCAAAGATTAATGAAGGAAGGTGGAGAAGTTGCTAAAAATAAAATTAACAAATATACAAAAATTGTTGCATTAATTTTAGCAGTTGTTGAAGCTTTAGGTATTTACATATCTTACAGTAGAAGTTATACAAACGTATTCTTAAATGATGGATTTACAACTGGAGCTATGGTTGTTCTTTCATTAATAGCTGGAACAGCAGTACTTATATGGCTTGGAGATCAAATCACAAATAAAGGTATCGGAAACGGTATATCAATAATTATTTTTGTTGGTATTATATCAAGCTTACCATCAGCAGTGGTAACATTATATAATTTAATTATTACAGATGCTGGATTTAATACAGTTGGTTTAGCAACAGCAATTGCAATCGTTATAGGAGCAATCTTATTAGTAGCAGGTGTTGTTTGGGTTCAAACAGCTGAAAGAAGAATTCCAGTACAATATGCAAAAAAAGTAGTTGGAAGAAAAATGTATGGTGGACAAAATACATTTATTCCATTAAAACTTGCTATGGCAGGTGTTATGCCTGTAATCTTTGCATCTTCATTTATGACATTTCCTGCAATGTTAATTAGTATCTTTGCAGCAGATTCAATTGGAGGAACAGGATTTTTAGCAGGATTATATAAATTCTCTATTGCTACATCAACATCTCAAGGTATTGAGTGGGGATATTCATTAGCAAACGCTATAGTTTATCTATTATTGATAGTAGGATTTACATTCTTCTATACTTTAGCTACATTTAATCCAGCTGAAGTTTCAATGAATATAAAACAAAATGGAGGATTTATTCCAGGAATTAGAGCAGGAAAACCTACAACAGACTATTTAACATCAGTGTTAATGAAATTAACATGGTTTGGTGGTTTATTCTTAAGTTTAATTGCTATACTTCCAATGTTACTTAGATTTTCAAATTTAAATATTACTTTTGGTGGTACATCAATACTTATCGTTGTTGGTGTTGCATTAGAAACTGTACAACAACTAGAATCTCAATTAGTAATGAGACACTACAAAGGATTTTTGGAAAAATAAGAAATGCAATAAAATTAAGGGCGGAAGTAAATTCCGCCCTATTGTTTAAAAAACTTCAAAATTGTTTATTATAAAAAAGCTTTTTAAATTTTCAATAATACAACATTTTTTTAATGTTTATATTAAATTTTGAAGTATTAGTTTTTTTATAAATAAATTTATTAAAATAAAAATACATCAATATTATAAAAATATATAGATATCAAAAAGAATATTGATTCCTAAGGGAAGAAGGAGGAAATTTATGATTATAATTATGTTAGGAGCACCAGCTACAGGTAAAGGCAGTGTAGCAGCATTACTTTCTGAAAAATACAATATACCAGCGATTTCAAGTGGAGATATATTTAGAAAACATATAAGTGAAAAAACAGAAATTGGTGAAATATTAAATTCTTATATGTCAAAAGGAAATTTAGTTCCAGATGAAATAGTATTAAGAATGTTAAAAGAAAGATTAGAAGAAGATGATGTAAAAAATGGAGCAATATTAGATGGATTTATAAGAACAGTTGCTCAAGCAGAAGCTTTTGATAAAATCTTAAAAGAAAAAGGAAGTAAAATTGATATAGTTGTAAATTTAGAAACTCCAGAAGATGAAATTTTAGAAAGAATAGTAAATAGAAGAGTTTGTACAAATAAAGCTTGTAAAACTACATACAACACAGTTTTAAGTCCTTCAAAAGTTGAAGGTATTTGTGATAAATGTGGAAGCACATTAGAACAAAGAAGTGATGATACTTTAGAAAGTGCAAAAAACAGATTAAAAGTATATCATGAAGAAACATATCCATTAGTTGATTATTATGGAAAAACAGGTGCTTTATATTCTACAACATTAAGTGCAAGAATTAATAGAATGAAAAATGAAGTTGTAGCAGATGTTGTTGATTATTTAGAAAATAAATAGAGGTTAAAAATGATAACAATAAAATCAGATAGAGAGATTGAGCTTATGAAAGAAGCTTGTAGAGTTGCAGCTTTAGCTCAAAAAGAAATAGAAAAAAATATAAGACCAGGTATTTCTACATATGAATTAGATTTAATAGCAGAAGAAACTATGAGAAAAAATGGAGCAATACCTGCTGAAAAAGGATACCCATCTGGAATTAAAGGAGTTCCAGATTTTCCTGCTTCTACATGTATGTCTGTAAATGATGAAGTAATTCATGGAATTCCATCAAAAACAAGAATTTTAAAAGATGGAGATATAGTTAGTGTAGATTTAGTAGCTTTAAAAAATGGTTTTCATGGAGATTGTGCTAGAACTTATATAGTAGGTGAGGCTACACCAGAAGCAAAAAGATTAGTAGAAGTTACTAAACAAGCATTTTTTGAAGGAATAAAATTTGCTAAAAAAGGAAATAGAATTGGTGATATTTCAAATGCTATTGGTGAATTTGTTAAGAAAAATGGTTATTCAGTAGTAAGAGAATTTCAAGGACATGGAATAGGAAGAGAAATGCATGAAGAACCAGGAATACCAAATTATGGAAAAGCTGGACGTGGTCCAAGACTTGAAGTTGGCATGACTCTAGCAGTTGAGCCAATGGTTATGGAAGGCGATCCTGAAACTTGGGAACTAGAAGATGGATGGACAATTGTAACTGCAGATGGTAAGCTTGCAGCTCATTATGAAAATACAATTTTAATAACAGAAAAAGAGCCAAAAGTATTGACAATTCTATAAAAATATTATATACTGTATTAGCTTATTGCTAAAAAGATAAGAATTTATATTAAAAATAAGGTGCACAAGCAGTTTTTTGTGCTGTTTGGCATTTTGGTAGGAGGGAATAATTTGTCAAAAGAAGATGTTATTGAAGTTGAGGGAAAAGTAATTGAAACATTACCTAATACAACTTTTAAGGTTGAATTAGAAAATGGTCATCAAGTTTTAGCTCATATATCAGGAAAACTTAGAATGAATTATATTAAAATTCTACCAGGAGATAAAGTAAAATTAGAATTATCTCCATATGATCTAACAAAAGGTCGTATTACATGGAGAGCAAAATAAACAATTTTATTTAGAAAGGAAGATAGAAATGAAAGTAAGACCATCAGTAAAGAAAATTTGCGATAAGTGCAAAGTAATCAAAAGAAAAGGTGTAATAAGAGTAATTTGCGAAAACCCTAAACATAAACAAAGACAAGGGTAATTATTATTTATTGGTATTTACATAGGTATGTGCGGCTGTTAGATCATTTAGAATCTAAATTCATATTTATGTTTATATATTTATATTAAATTAAAATTTGACAAGAGAGGTGTAAAAAAAGTATGGCTCGTTTAGCAGGAGTTGATTTACCTAGAGAAAAGAGAATAGAAATAGGACTAACATACATATATGGTATTGGTTTAACAAGTTCTCAAAAAATTCTTAAAGAAGCTGGAGTTAATCCAGACACTAGAGTAAAAGATTTAACAGATGACGAAGTAGCTTTAATAAGAAAAGCTATGGAAAATTATAAAGTTGAAGGTGACTTAAGAAGAGAAGTAGCTTTAAATATTAAAAGACTTACAGAAATTGGATGCTACAGAGGTGTTAGACATAGAAGAGGGTTACCAGTTAGAGGACAAAGAACTAAAACTAATGCAAGAACTAGAAAAGGTCCAAGAAAATTAGTAAGCAAAAGCAAAAAATAATTAGTTATTTTTATGGTTAAATTTATAAGGAGGTAATACCAAATGGCAAAAGCAAGTAGCACTAAGAAAACAGGTGGTGTTAGAAGAAGAGAAAGAAAAAACATTGATAGAGGTCAAGCTCATATTCACTCTAGCTTTAATAATACAATTGTTTCAGTAACAGATACACAAGGTAATGTTATATCTTGGGCAAGTGCTGGAGAACTTGGATTCAAAGGATCAAGAAAAAGTACTCCATACGCAGCTGGTCAAGTAGCTGAAACAGCAGCAAAAACTGCAATGGAACATGGATTAAAAACAGTTGATGTTTATGTAAAAGGTCCAGGTTCTGGTAGAGAAGCTGCAATTAGAGCACTTCAAACAGCAGGATTAGAGATTAGCATGATTAAAGATGTTACTCCAATTCCTCACAATGGTTGTAGACCACCAAAAAGAAGAAGAGTTTAATTTTAAATGGTAAAAGAGTAATCTTTTACAAGTGTAATAAATATATAAAAAATTTAAGAAAAAGAGGTGTAATTGTCACATGGCAAGATATAATGAAGAACAATGCCGTATATGCCGTAGAGAAGGTCAAAAACTTTTCTTAAAAGGTGATAGATGTTATTCAGATAAATGTAGTGTTATAAGAAGAAATTATGCTCCAGGACAACATGGACAAAAAAGAACAAAACTTTCTGAATATGGAACACAATTAAGAGAAAAACAAAAAACAAAATCTTTCTATGGAGTTGGCGAAAAACAATTTAGAGGTTATTTTGAAATGGCTTCTAGTAAAAAAGGTATAACAGGTGAAAACTTATTAAAAATATTAGAAAGTAGATTAGATAATGTTGTTTACAGATTAGGATTTGGTATTTCAAGACCACAATCTAGAATGTTAGTAACACATGGAAATATTGAAGTTAATGGTAAAAAAGTAAACATTGCTTCTTATTTAGTAAAACCAGGAGATGTTGTTGCAATTAGAGAAATCAGAAAAGATAATCCAATTGTAAAACAAAATCTTGAAGGTGGAGTAAAAAGACCAGTACCAGCTTGGTTAGAAGTTGACACTGAAAAATTAAGCGGAAAAGTAGTAAGAATAGTTGATAGAGAAGAAATCGACTTACCAGTTGAAGAACACTTAATCGTTGAGTTATACTCAAGATAATAGATATATCTATTTATATTTATGTGTTTATAAAGTATTTATACTTAGGATATGCGTACGTAAGATGATGTAAAAATTTAAAAAGGTTTTAAAAAACCTATTAGGAGGTAAAAATGATTGAATTTGAAAAACCAAACATCGAATGTATAGAAACAGACGATAAGAGGAATTATGCAAAATTCATATGTGAACCATTAGAGCGTGGATATGGAATGACAATAGGAAATTCTTTAAGAAGAATCTTATTATCATCATTACCAGGAGCTGCTATAACAAGTATAAAACTAGATGGCGTACTACACGAATTTTCTACAGTAGAAGGAATTGTAGAAGATGTTCCTGAGTTAATCGTTAATTTAAAAAGTGTTAGATTAAAAGTTTCAGATAATGAAGAAAAAATAATTAGAATAAATCATAAAGGTGCTGGAGAAATTAAAGCTGGAGATATTGAAACAGATGGTACTGTAGAAATATTAAATCCAGAATTACATATAGCAACTGCTTCAGAAGCTGCTGATTTTAGATTAGAAATGACAGTTAATAGAGGTAGAGGTTATAATGTAGCTGAAAAAAATAAAAGAGATAACAGCCCAATAGATGTATTACCAATAGACTCAATTTTTACACCAGTAAAAAAAGTTAACTATACAGTAGAAAATACTAGAGTTGGACAAATGGTTGATTATGATAAACTTACAATCGAAATTTGGACAGATGGAAGTTTAAAACCATTTGAAGCTTTAAGTTTAGCTGCTAAAGTTATGGTAGGACATTTAGAATTATTCATAGATTTATCAGAAACAGCAAGAAATACTCAAGTAATGGTAGAAAAAGAAGAATCTAAGAAAGAAAAAGTTTTAGAAATGCCAATTGAAGAACTTGAACTTTCAGTTAGATCATACAATTGTTTAAAGAGAGCAGGAATTGCAACTGTTGAAGATTTAGCAAATAAATCTCAAGAGGATATGATGAAAGTTAGAAATCTAGGAAAGAAATCACTAGATGAAGTAACAAATAAATTAATTGCCTTAGGTTTGGGATTTACAACTGAGGAAGAATAAATTTTAGAATAAGAAGAGGTGAAATAAAGTGGCAGGAACAAGAAAACTTGGTAAGACAACAGATCAAAGATTAGCAATGTTAAAAACATTAACAACAGATTTAATCTTAAATGGTAAAGTAGTTACAACTGTAACAAGAGCAAAAGAAGTTAAAGCTTTAGCTGACAGTGTAATTGCATTAGCTGTTAAAGAACATAAAAACTTTGAAGAAGTTGAAGTTAAAGTATCAAAAGCTAAATTAGATAGCAAAGGTAAAAAAGTAACTGAAAAAGTAACTAGCAAAAATGGTAAAGAATATTTAAGAGTTGTTAAAGAAACAACAATGGAAAAGAGACAAAAAGATTTACCAACTAGATTAAATGCTAGAAGAAAATTAATGACAAAAGTTAACAAAGTTGAAGGTGTTGACTTAATGGATAAATTATTTAACGAATTAGCTCCAAAATATGAAGGAAGAGTTGGAGGATATACTCGTTTATTAAAAATGGAACCTAGAAAAGGTGACAATGCAGAAATGGCAATGTTAACATTAGTTTAATATAAATAAAAAAGCGTAGTACGAGCTACGTTTTTTTTATTTTATAGTCAAAGTAACCTAAAATAAAACATTAACATAATATAAATTAGAGAAAGGAGATTATGTATATGTTTGTTTTAGATGTTATTTTTTGGGTTATTTTTATTTATGGTTTTTTCAGTTTAGCACAAGATGTTTTGAATGAATTTACATATCATAAAATTAATCATAATATGAAGATTGTTATTTTTGCTAAAGAATTAGAAAATAATTTAGATTCATTTATAAATGAATTTGATAATTTAAAAAGATATACAATTAATAAAAATGTTGTACTTATAAACTTGACAGATGAAGATGATTTCAATTATATTAATAGAGAATTAGAAAGAGAAAATATTAATTGGAAATTTTTAGATTCTGTAGAAGGAAAAAAGTTATTAGATAATTATATGAAAAATAATTAATATATATTTTTGAACAGTAAATAAATATAATTAATAAATGAGGGATATATGAAAGAATTAGAATGTTGTAAGTTATGTCCAAGAAGATGTAAAGTAAATAGAATAAAAGGTGAAATTGGGAGATGTAAAGCAAAAATAAATCCTAAAATTGCAAAAGTTCAATTACATTATTTTGAAGAACCGTGTATAAGTGGAACAGAAGGATCTGGAACTATATTTTTTTCAGGATGTAATTTATCTTGTAAATTTTGTCAAAATTATATAATTAGTCAAGAAAATAAAGGGGAAGAATTAAGTATTGAAGAATTATCTGAAAAAATGTTAGAGCTTCAAAATCAAGGTGCTAATAATATAAATTTAGTAACTGGATTTGCGTATGTTCCTCAAATTATTGAAGCTATAAAATTAGCAAAAAGGCAAGGTTTAAATATTCCAATTGTATATAATACTAGTGGATATGAAACTGTTGAAACATTGAAGTTATTAGAAGGAGTAGTAGATATATATTTACCAGATTTTAAATATTATTATAATGAACTTGGAAATAAATTATCTAGTGTAAATGATTATTGTGAAGTAGTTACAAAAGCATTAAAAGAAATGTGTAGACAGATTTCAAAAGAAGAGTATGATGAATACGGTATAATGAAAAAAGGAATAATAATTAGACATTTGGTGTTACCAAATCATCTACAAAATAGTAAACAAGTTTTAAAATGGATTAAATCAAATCTTCGTAAAAACATAAATATTAGTATCATGGCACAATATTTTCCAACATATAAAGCTAATGAAACAGAAGATGTTAATAGAAAATTAACAGAAGAAGAGTTTAATGATATAGAGAATTTTGTATATAATTTAAATTTAGAAAATGGATATATTCAGTATTTAGAAGATGATGAAAAGCAATATGTACCAGAGTTTTAAATATAAAACTTAATAAATTAAGAAAAGCACATATGTAAAATATGTGTTTTTGATTTAAAAACAAATTATAAAAAATTTTATCATAAAAAATAAAAAAATAAAAATTGCATTTTTATATGATATAGTGAGCAAATTATTGAAAAACCAAAGATAAATTAAAATAATTTATTTTAATTAAATTTAATGAAAATTTGCCGATTTGCTATTTGTTTTTTTATATGTTATCATAATTATACAAACTAAATATAGTTTATAATTTTCCCTGCGTAGTACGTTTTGACTAGAATTTTTAGAACCTACAAGTTATGGATATGGGAGCTTATTTCTCCGAATGTGGCGTGTATGCTTGCATTTATGTAAGAAACCCAGGAGCATTTGGGATGGCACCCACCTGTGTGAGTACAGGTCCATTAAAAATTTTACGTTGTACGGCTTAGACGTGGGGCTTTTTATTGTTAAAATTTATAAATGATATAAAATACAAAGAAAGATGTAAGCATAAAAACTTACATCTTTTTGTTTGAACTTTAGTATAAAAATAGATAGTTTTTGAGACTTTTATAAAAATAATTGATTATTCATAATAATTTTGATATATTAATAATGTGTATAGATAATGTAATTTTATTTATAAAATTCAATATAAATTTATAAAGGTAAGAATATTTTAAATGATAATAAAAGATTTAATAAATAAATGGAATAATAAATTAAAAGAAAGTAATATAGAAGATTCATTGTTAAAAATTAGGCTTATATTAGCTGATGAATTAAATGTTTCTAAAGAATACCTGTTGATAAATGCAGATATGGATGTGGAAAAAGAAAAGTTAGATAATTTTGAAAAGAAAATGAAATTAATTTTGCAAAATGAGCCATTTCAGTATGTTTTGGGGTATCAAGAATTTATGAAAATGAGATTTTATGTGGAAAAACGGTGTATTAATACCTAGACAAGATACCGAAATACTTGTGGAAGAAGTATTAAAAATAGCTAAAAAAGAAGATAAAATCTTAGATTTATGCACAGGTAGTGGGATTATTGGGATTTCTTTAGCAAAGAATTTACTTTCTGACAATATAATTGCTGTAGATATTAGTGATACTGCACTTAAGGTTTCTAAGTTAAATGCAGAAAATCAAAATGTAAATATTAAATATATAAAATCTGATTTATTTGAAAATATTGATGATAAATTTGATATTATTGTATCAAATCCACCATATATAGAATCTGAAGTTATAAATACTTTATCAGAAGATGTAAAAAAAGAACCAATACTTGCTTTAGATGGTGGAGAAGATGGTTTAGATTTTTATAGAAAAATATCGTTTGAAGCTAAACAATATTTAAAAGAAAATGGAAAATTATTTTTTGAAATTGGATATAATCAAAGAAATGTTGTATCAAAAATTTTGGAAGATTTAGGATATAAAAATATAGAATGTATAAAAGATTTAGCGGGTAATGACAGAGTTGTTAAATGTTGTTTATAATATAGAAATATTTAAGATTGGGGTGAAGAAATGTCATATTCATCAGATATAAAAGAGGAATTAAGTAAAATTAATAATTTTAAAAATATAGCTTTAATAGAAGCAGAATTTTTAGGATACATTTTAACTGGAAATGTTAATAGTGATGAAGATTTGGTCGAATTTGTAACTGAAAATGAATTTAATATAGAAAGATTTTATAAGATTTTATTTAATTTAAATATTGATTATGAGCCTGATAAAATAAGCAAAAATTTTATAGCAACAATTTCTAGAAAAGATGTTGAAGAAATTTTGAAAAAAATAAAAATTAATGAAGTAAGTGATATTACAAAAAGTATAATAAGAGGTGCTTTTTTAGGAGCTGGTTCAATAACAGATCCTAAAAAATCATATCATTTAGAAATTTTATTTGGAACTGAAGAAAATTCAGAATATATTTTAAATCTTGGAAAAGTTTTTGGAATTACATTAAAACAAATAGAATATAAAGATAAATATATGCTTTATATTAAAGATGGAGAAGAAATTTCAAAATTTTTAGCTTGTATTGGAGCTAATAAAGCAGTTTTAGAATTTGAAGATATAAGAATTTTTAAAGAGATGAAAAATAATGTTAATAGATTAGTCAATTGTGAAACTGCAAATTTAAATAAAACAGTTAATGCGGCAATTGATCAAATTGAAGATATAAAATTATTACAAAGCTTAAATAAATTTGATGATATGCCTATTGATTTAAGAGAGATTGCTCTTTTAAGATTAGAAAATCCTGATGCTACATTAAAAGAATTAGGACAAATGCTTACAGAACCAATTGGAAAATCAGGAGTAAATCATAGATTGAAAAAAATACATAATTTAGCAGAGGAAAATAGATAATGAAAAAAATTGGAATTTATATTCATATTCCTTTTTGCAAAAAGAAATGTAAATACTGTGATTTTACATCATTTGATAATTGCAATGAGTATATTGAGGAATATATGAATGCTTTAATGAAATCAATAAAATATTCTAAGTATGAAAGTTTAACTGTAGATACAATTTATTTTGGTGGAGGAACGCCTTCTATTGTTGAGCCTAAATATATTGTAGAAACATTGAATATTATAAAATCTAAGTTTAATGTAGAAGAATCAGCTGAAATAACAATTGAAGTAAATCCTGGAACTGTTACTTTAGAAAAACTTAAAAATTATTTTGATGCAGGAATTAATAGATTAAGTATTGGACTTCAATCTACTTATAATAGCTTACTTTATAATATAGGTAGAATTCATACATATGAACAATTTGAAGAATGTTTTGATTTAGCAAGACAAGTTGGTTTTAAAAATATTAATGTTGATTTGATGTTAGCTCTTCCAGAACAAACTTTAGAAAGATTAGAAAAAAGTGTTAAAAAAATTATAGACTTAAATCCAGAACATATTTCTTTGTATTCTTTAATATTAGAAGAGGGAACACCTTTAAAAGAAGAGGTTGAAAGAGGAATTCAAGTTTTACCATCAGAAGAAACAGAAAGAAAAATGTATCATATTACCAAAAAAATATTAGAAGAAAATGGATATAAGCATTATGAGATTTCTAATTTTGCAAAAGAAAATTTTGAATCTAAGCATAATTTAAATTGTTGGAATCAAGAAGAATATTTAGGGTTTGGTTTAGCAAGTCATTCTTATTTTGATGAAAAAAGATTTTCTAATATTGAAAATTTACAAGAATATTTAAAAAATATTAAAGAAAATAATTTTGAAAAAAATATCATTATAAATGAAATTCAAACATCTGAAACTAAAATGAAGGAATATATGATGCTTGGTTTTAGAAAATTAGATGGTATATCTATATCTAAGTTTGAGCAAAAATTTGGAATTCATCCATTATTTTATTTTAGATTTGAACTTTCTAAATTAGAAGATGATTTACTAATAGAAGTAGATTTGGATGATATCAGAATAACAAAGAGAGGTTTGGATTTTGCTAATAAAATATTTGAAGAATTTGTATAAATGAAAAATGCGTTGCACAAATATATCATTTGTGTAACGTTTTTTTATTTTTATTGAAAGTTTAAATAATTATATATAAAATAAAATTATGATAATATAAGATAATGGAGAGATTGGGTATGGGAGAACAAGTAAGTAAAGCATTAATTAAATTAATGGAAGAATTATGCCAAATAGAAACACAAGAAATGAAAGTGCAAGGTGTATTATTTACAAGAAGATGTACTAATATAATAAAAGAAAAAGTTTCATATTTGGAAAACTTACTAGAAAAAGAAGCAAGTAGTTATAATCAAAAAATGGATAAATTTTATACTACTAAGAATTATATAATAACTACATATAAAGAAAAACTTAATAGATTATATAAAGAATATTATCTTCAATATGTAAATATTCAAGATGAATTATTGGAAGCAAGATTTAGACAAAGAGCTATTATGATTAAATATCAAAATCTTATAAATAAAAAAGAAAATGATTTAAAAAATCCATTATATATAAAATATATGGAAACTAAAAAAGCTCTTATGCAAAAATTGAATAGTGCGAAAGATTCGGCTGAATATAATGAAATATATGTGAAAATAAATGAATTAAAGTCTCCTGTTTCAAATAATGAAAGTAAAAAAGAAGAATTAAAAAGTGAAAATGAAAAATATCAAAAAATTATAAATTTATGTAATCAAAAATTTATGACTTGTAGAGCGAATTTTGAAAATCAAGTTAATAGTGAATTTCTTGTTGCAACTTCATTAATAACTTCTGAAAGTTCTAGTTTTATAAATAAAATAAAATCAATTTTTATAAATATATTTATGGGAGCGCAAAAATTTACAGAAGTGTTAGAAAATTATAAAGAGATGATTGAAAAAATTAATTGTGATAAGATTGTTGAAGATATGAGAAATGAAACAATTAATTTTGTTGAACAAACTTTAGAGATAAAAATGGAATTTGAAGGTGCTGTTGCAGTATAAGGAGGAAAATTATGAGTGGTGAAAATCCAAAACCTAATTTGAGAACTACGGAAGAAGTTCTTAAACATTTAAAAGATAAAGGTATATTAAAAATAGAAGTAGAAGAAGCTGAAAAAGTAATAAATGCATTATTAAAAACGGCAAAAGATTTTAAACCTGAAAATCCAGCAATGGCATTAAAGATGTATTATCAAATGGGGCAAACGGGTTTAAAACTTAGTGATAGACAACGTGAAATTTTATTTAAAGAATTAACTGGATATGAAATAAAAGATATTATGGAAATGGGAGCAAAAGCATCAGAAATAATAGAGGTGGATGCAGTTGAAATAGAAGAGGTTACTGAAGAAATTGATGGAAGCGATGTAGAATTACCAGCTGTTAAGAAAAAAGATGATAGATCTCTTTTAGATATTGTAGCAGATGCAAAAATTACAAATTTAACAATTGAAATGGTTAAATTTGGGATGAAGTCATATCCTAAAATAAAAGGTAAGAGCACACTTGGTAATATCCTTAAAGGAACAGGCTTAGGAGCTTTAGCGTTAACTACAATAATTGGTGGTAGTGGTGCGATATTAGCTGCAAGAGCCTTAAGACTTGCTGGTAAAGGGTTAAAAGCAGCTAGAGGAACAGCAGCAAAAGCTCTACACAATAAAGCTTTAAAAAATATGGAAAAAACTAAAAAAGGTATAGATAGTGAAAAAAAACAATTATCTGAACTTTCTGAAGCTCAAAGAGGTGAATTAGATACATTTTTCTTAGATCATAGTTTGGATAGTGACAAAGCACAAAAAACAATACAAGCTTTAAGAGGAGATAAAATATTACCTGAAGATGCAGAAAGAATTATTATTACTGAATATGATAGTCAATCACTTGTTAGAGATACAAATTTAACTAGAATTGTTAATTTTGATACTCTTGAAATATTTGAACAAGCATATGGTATAGATCCAGATAAAATGGCAGATTTTATTAGTCGTATTACAGTTGATAAAGAAGGTAAATTAGAATTTCCTGAAGGAACAGATATTGATGTTAAACAATTTAATGAAGATGACATGAATCTTTTAAGTGTTGCTGTAAGTAATGAAAGTATAGTAATGGGCGCACAAGAAAGCTCAAAATTAGCAATTTCTAATTATGTTGAATTTAAAGATGGTGTAATTGTAGTAAAAGAAGGTGTTGATCTTACCACACTTCCTTTAGAAACAGCAAGAATAGTAAAAAGAATGGAAAATAAAAAAGTTCCAGAAGATTTGTTTACACAAGTAATGGATGGAAATGATAGTATAACAGCTTTAATTATGTGTGAACAAGAAATATTAACAAATGTTGCTATAGATGCTAATAGAGAAATGAGTGAAATTTATGCTGATAGAGGAAAAATTGTTACAGAAGATAAAAAAGGTGTAATTAGAAGTTCGGTTGAGGCGATTACATCAGCATCTTTGCATGCTAAAGCTAAAGGAATAGTAGAAAGAAGGATTGAAAGTCATATTCAAGAATCTATAAGTAGAAATGGTGGTGCGTCAGAAAGGTTATTAGCTCTTGCTCGTGAGAAATTAATTCAAAGGGATGAAGCTGAAAGAGTTGAGCATGCACCTGAAAAAAATGATGGACAAGTTCAAGTTGTAAATGATGATGGTAGCAGAAGTTAATAATAACATGTATATAATATGGAGGTATATATGGAAGAAAAATTTGGTTCAATTATGTATGATGGAAAGATGATAAATCTTGATAATGAGAATATGGAAAAATTATCAGAAATATCAGAAGAATTAAGTAATAAATATAATTCATTAATGAAAAAAACTTTAACAGTATTTAATCAATAAATTTATATAAACTACTTGACAAACATAAATAAAAGTTATAATATATTAGCAGTCTCTTAAAAAGATTGCTAATTTTTTTTGAAATGAAATATTAGGGGTAGAAAAATGTCAGAAGAATTAGATGAAAGAAAGAAAAAAATACTTCAAGCAATAGTTGAAGAATATATTGATAGTGCTGAACCAGTAAGTTCTGGATATTTATTAGATAAATGTGAAGAATTGAATTGTAGTAGTGCTACAATAAGAAATGAAATGGCAGAACTTGAAAAAATAGGATATTTAGAAAAGCCACATACTTCAGCAGGAAGAATTCCTTCACAAAAAGGATATAGATACTATGTTGATGAGTTATTAAGAGAAGATGAATTAACTCTTCAAGAAATGATGATGATTAAGCAAAAACTAGAAATGAAAGTAAATAGTTTAGAAGATTTAACTAGAATAGCTACTTCTACATTATCTGAAATAACACATTATACAACAATAGTTGTAGGTCCAAATGTAAATAATCATGCAATAGTAGATATAAAATTTGTTTTGTTAGGAAGCAGAGTTTTAATGGCTCTTATATTAACAGATTCTGGAATAATAAGAGAGTCAATTATTAAATTTGATGAAGATATTACTCAAGAACAAATTGAAGATTTAACATATATATTTAATAGTAAATTAGTTGGTAAAGAACTAAATTCAATAAATTCTCCAATAGAAGAATTTATAACTCAAGAAATGAAAGCGAGTATAAATTTAATAAAAAAAGTTATTGAAGAAATAAATAAATTATTTGAAGGTTCGAATTTATATATTGAAGGTGCTAATAATGTAGTTGATATGCCAGAATTTAAAAAAGTTGATGTAACTAAAGATTTCTTAAATGTATTAAATGAAAAAGATTTAGTTTCAGATATATTAAATTCTGATATTTCGAAAGGAATTAATGTTTATATAGGTGAAGAATCAGAAAGAGAAGAACTTAAAAATTTTAGCATTATCACATTTAATCATTTATTAGAAGGAAAAGATTTAGGTACAATAGGAATAATTGGTCCTACTAGAATGGATTACTCAAAAGTTATATCTGTAATGAAATATATAAGAAAACAAATAAATGATGATTATAAAAAAGATAAAAATAAGGAGGTATAATTTTGGAAGAAGAAAAAATAGAAGAAGTAGAAGTAACTTCTAAAGAAGAAGTAAAAACTTTGGCAGAATATGAAGAACTAAATGATAGATATAAAAGACTTTTTGCTGAATTTGAAAATTATAAAAAAAGAATTCAAAAAGAAAGTATTAATAAATATGCTGAAATTACAAGTGATGTTGTAAGTTCAATATTACCTGTAATGGATAATTTAGAAAAAGCAGTAGCAGCTAAAACAGAGGATACATCATATCAAGAAGGTGTAAAATTAATTTTAAGACAATTTATGGATGTTATGAATAAATTTGGAGTAGAAGAAATTGAAGCAGTTGGAAAAACTTTTGATCCAGAGTTTCATGAAGCTGTAAGTCATGTTGAAGACCCTGAAAAAGGAGAACAAGAAGTTGTTCAAGAGTATAGAAAAGGATACAAAATAGGAACAAAAGTTGTTCGACATTCAATGGTAATTGTAGCAAATTAATTTATAGAATATTTTATAAATTATATAAATATGTTAATAATAAAAATTATTATAAATAACTAAAGAAAAAATTGGAAAAAATATAAATAAAAAATTTAAAAGATTTTTTAAGGAGGAAATAAAAAATGGGAAAGATTATAGGAATTGACTTAGGAACTACAAACTCATGTGTAGCAGTTTTAGAAGGAGGAGAACCAGTTGTAATACCAAATGCTGAAGGAAATAGAACAACACCATCTGTTGTTGCATTTTCTAAAAATGGTGAAAGATTAGTAGGACAAATAGCTAAACGTCAAGCAGTTACAAATCCAGATAATACTGTTATTTCTATAAAAAGAAAAATGGGAACAAGTGAAAAAGTAAACATAGAAGGAGATGAATTTTCTCCACAAGAAGTATCAGCAATGGTATTACAAAAATTAAAAGCTGATGCTGAAAATTATTTAGGAACATCAGTTACTCAAGCTGTTATAACAGTTCCTGCATATTTCAATGATAGTCAAAGACAAGCAACAAAAGATGCTGGTAAAATAGCTGGACTTGAAGTATTAAGAATTATAAATGAACCAACAGCTGCAGCTTTAGCTTTTGGTATGGATAAAGAATCTCAAGATCAAAAAATAATGATTTATGACTTAGGTGGAGGAACATTTGACGTTTCAATATTAGATATTGGTGATGGAGTTTTTGAAGTTTTAGCTACTAATGGTAATACAAAATTAGGTGGAGATGACTTTGATGAAAGAATTATTGAATATTTAGTTTCAGAATTTAAAAAATCAAATGGTATCGATTTAAATAATGATAAAATGGCTATGCAAAGATTAAAAGAAGCAGCTGAAAAAGCTAAAATTGAACTTTCTGGAATGCAACAAACACAAATTAACTTACCATATATTACAGCTGACGCTACAGGGCCAAAACATTTAGATATAACATTAACAAGACCAAAATTCGAAGAATTAATTAGAGATTTAGTTGAAGCTACTGCAGAACCAGTTAATAAAGCATTACAAGATGCTGGAATATCAGCTTCTGATTTACACAAAGTATTATTAGTTGGTGGTTCAACAAGAGTTCCAGCTGTTCAAGAAATAGTAAAAAGAATTACTGGAAAAGAACCAGATAGAGGAATAAATCCTGATGAATGTGTTGCTATTGGTGCAGCTATTCAAGGTGGTGTATTATCAGGAGATGTTAAAGATTTAGTATTACTAGATGTAACACCATTATCATTAGGTATTGAAACATATGGTGGAGTATTTACAAAATTAATTGAAAGAAATACAACTATACCAACTAAAAAATCACAAGTATTCTCTACAGCAGCTGATGGTCAAACAGCAGTTGAAGTACATGTTCTTCAAGGTGAAAGAGAAATGGCAGCTTATAATAAAACATTAGGAAGATTCCATTTAACAGGAATTCCAGCAGCACCAAGAGGAGTACCACAAATTGAAGTTACATTTGATATTGATGCTAATGGTATAGTTCACGTATCTGCAAAAGATCAAGCTAGTGGAAATGAACAAAATGTTGTTATAACAGCTAGTACAAATCTTTCTGAAGATGATATTAATAAAGCTATTAAAGATGCTGAAGCTCATGCTTCTGAAGATAAAAAGAAAAAAGAAGAAATTGAAGTTAAAAATAATGCTGAAAGTTTAGTATATAATAGTGAAAAAACTTTAGAAGAATTAGGAGATAAAGTAAGTGCAGAAGAAAAATCTAAAGTTGAAACTGAAATTGAAAGTGTTAAAAAAGCTTTAGAATCTGGAAATACAGAAAATATTAAAGATGCAACAGATAAATTAACAAAAGTATTCTATGCACTTTCAGAAAAATTGTATGGTCAAACTCAAGCAGCTCAAGGTGCAGCAAACGCAGCTGGTGCAACAACTGATGAAGAAGGAAATGTTTACAACGCTGATTATAAAGTAGAAGATGACAATAAAGATGAATAATATATAAATTGAAAGATTATGAAGGCCTGGTTAATCCAGACCTTCATAAGATGTTTTTTTTAATTATTAATGAAAATTAATAATTAAAAAAGATATTATAATATATAAATTTGAATATAAGTTAAATAATAGATAGCAAAAAGAAAAATGTATAAAAGTAGGAGGAATATATGGCACAAAAACGTGATTATTATGAGGTTTTAGGTGTTTCAAAAAATGCAACAGATGATGAACTAAAAAAAGCATTTAGAAGATTAGCAAAAAAATATCATCCTGATGCAAATCCTGACAATAAAGAAGAAGCTGAAAAAAATTTCAAAGAAGTAAATGAAGCATATGAAGTTTTATCAGATAAACAAAAAAGACAAATGTATGATCAATTTGGCTTTGATGGACCTCAATATGGAGGAGGCCAAGGTGGTGGATATTATTCATATGGTTCGGGCTTTGATGGCTTTAGTGGTTTTGGCGATTTTGGTGATTTGGGAGATATTTTCTCTTCATTTTTTGGAGGGGGAAGAAGTTCATCTAGAAGAAATAAAAATGCACCATTAAAAGGTCCAGATATAAAAGTAGCTGTTGATGTAACTTTTGAAGAATCTTATAAAGGTGTAGAAAAAGAAATTACAATTAATAGAAATGAAAAATGTAAATCATGTGATGGAACTGGTGCTGAAAAAGGTACTTCAAAAACAACTTGTACAACATGTAAAGGTACAGGATATATTAAACAAATAGCAAGTACACCATTTGGACAAATGTCTACTCAAAGAATGTGCTCAGCTTGTGGTGGAGCAGGAAGTATAAATGAACATCCTTGTCCAAATTGTAGAGGAAAAGGAACAGTAAAGAAAACTGCAAAAATAAAAATAAAAATTCCAGAAGGAATTGACGATGGTCAAACTATAGTACTTAAAAATGAGGGAGAGCCTGGACAAAATGGTGGTCCAAATGGAGATTTATACATAGTAGTTAGAGTAAAAAGACATAGTATATATTCTAGAAAAGCAGAACATGTATTATGTGATATTCCTATTTCATTTACTATGGCAGCTTTAGGTGGAGAATTAGAAATTCCAATGGTAGATGGAACAAAAGAAAAATATAAAATTCCAGAAGGAACTGCAACTGGAACAAAATTTGTTATAAAAACTAAAGGTTTTAAAAATATTTCAGGAAATTGGAGAGGCGATTTTGTATTTACTGTAAATGTACAAGTGCCAAAAAAATTAACTAATGAACAAAGAGAATTATTAGTTCAATTAGCTAAAACAATGAATGAACAACCTCAAATGAAAAAAAGAGGTATATTTGGATAAATATTAAAATTATATAAAAGAAAAGAACAAGGTGTCATTCGAAGACGTATGACATACCCTTAAAGAAAAAATTATTCCACTCTAAGCGTTAATTTACCGATTGCTTATAGTGGAATTTTATTTTGTGTTTTTTAAAACAAAATCTGCCAATATTTGGACTTTAACTGAGGTGATTACTAAAAATTCGTGACGGTCAGCTTGAACTGCAAGACTTGCTATTTTGATGTACAAGTCAAATAGTTCTTGATAGATATTTGCTCTGAAGCACCCATTTTGTCTAAGCATTTTTATTAATGTGACTTCTAAAAGTTCAAGATAGTCAATTAAATTGGCTCTGTGTGTAAAATCAAGGTCGTAAACTAAATTTCCGTGTTGTTCGACAACTTGACTTAATTCTGAATAGGCACCTCTCATTCCACTGATATATTCTTTGAAGTCTTCCTCATAGTTTGAGTGACTTCTTGTATTAACATTACTAGATAATAAACCCATATTATCTCCTCCTTCGTATCTTAAAAATTATATAAATCGACTATTAGTCGAAGAGTTTTCGATTTGAAAGAGTATGCCATACAAAACAATCAGTAAATTACCTTGTTCAATTTTCAATGTACGCCTTTTTCAAGGAATACAAGAAAATTATAACACGGGAAGTGAGGTTATGTCAACTTAAGAAAAGGTATGATGCTTGATAAATGACGTTTGGACTAAAATTTAATATATTTAAAATGTATTTATTATAAATAAAATTCTTGCAATAATAAATGCTATTTGATAAAATACAGGCAAACATATTTTTGAATAGATTCGATTGGAGAATAGTATTGGAATTAAAAGGACAAATTGAAGAAATTATATATAGAAATGATGCTAATAGTTATTCAATTGCTGTTTTAAACACAGGAGATATTGAAATTACTATTGTTGGATATTTACCATTTGTAGAAGAGGGAGACACAGTTAAAGTTGTAGGCAAAATGGTGGTTCATCAAGATTATGGTGAACAGTTTAAAGTAGAAACTTTTGAAAAATTAATGCCAGAAACAAGTGTGGCTTTAGAAAAATATTTAGCAAGTGGAGCTATAAAAGGGATTGGTCCAGCTACTGCAAGAAAAATTATTGAAAAATTTGGTGAAGAATCTGTAAGTATATTTAAGTTTGAACCTATGAGGCTAGCTGAAATAAAAGGAATATCTAAAGATAAAGCATATGAAATTGGTGAAGAATTTAATGAAAAATGGGAGCTTTGGCAAATAGTTGGTTTTTTAGAAAGATTTGGAATTAGTGCGAATAATAGCAAAAAAGTTTATGATGCACTTGGAAAAGAAGCTGTTCAAAAAATAGAAGACAATCCTTATGTATTAGTTGATATTGTTTATGGAGTGGATTTTTATAAAATAGATAAAATTGCATTAGAAATAGGAATTCCTAAAGATAATGATTTCAGAATTAAAAGTGGAATAAAATATGCATTATTAACATCAAGTTATAATGGACATTTATGTGTTCAAAAAGATAATTTGATATCTTTTGTAAAACAAATATTAGATGTTGATTTAGAAGAGATAGAGAATAATTTAGTTAATCTAAGAGTGTTAGAAGAAATTGTTATAGAAGAAAGAAATGATGAAACTGTATGGGTTTATCTATATCCATTGTATATAGTAGAAAAAAATATTTCTGATAGATTAGTTGCTTTAAAAAATTCTAAAAATGTAAAATATATTAAAGATTTTAAAAAGGAATTAAAACTTCAAGAAGATAAACAAGATATAACATTATCAGAAAAACAATTTGAAGCATTAGAACAAATAAATGATAATAATGTATGTATAATTACAGGAGGTCCAGGTACACGGAAAAACAACAATTATAAAATGTATGTTAGAAATTTATAAAGCTAATAAAAAGAAAGTACTTCTTTGTGCTCCTACTGGAAGAGCTGCAAAGCGTATGAGTGAAACAACTGGAGAAGAGGCAAAAACAATTCATAGATTATTAGAAATTGGAAAAATAGAAGAAGATAAAATTAATAATGTAAATATAGATTTAACACCAATTGATTGTGATGTTTTAGTAATTGATGAAATGTCAATGGTGGATAGTTTTTTAATGAATTACATTGTGAAAGCATTATATTTAGGAACTAAATTAGTTCTTGTTGGTGATGCAAATCAATTACCTTCTGTTGGACCGGGTTCAGTTTTAAAAGATTTAATTGAATCTGAAAAATTTGCATCAGTGTCATTAAATAAAATTTTCAGACAAGCTGCTAAAAGTAAAATAATTGTTAATGCACATGATGTTAATAATGGAAAAAGTTTTATTGGAAATAAAAAAACAGAAGAACAAGAAGATGATTTCTTTTATATAAATGAACAATCTCAAGATAAAATGTTATATGATGTAGTTTCTTTATGTAATGGAAGACTTAAAAATTATGGAAATTATGATTTCTTTAAAAATATTCAAGTTCTAACTCCAACAAAAAAAGGAATGATAGGAACTAAAGATTTAAATAAATCACTTCAAGAAGCATTAAATCCGGCAAGTGAAGAAAAAAGAGAAAAAGTTTATGGCGCTATTACTTTTAGAGAAGGTGATAGAGTTATGCAAGTAAAAAATAATTATGATATTTATTGGGAAAAGGGATCTAGTTTAAATTTAAAAACTTTTGAAAACGGAGCTGGAATTTTTAATGGAGAATTAGGAAGAATAATTCAAATAAATAATGAGGAAAAACAAATTGTTGTTGAATTTGATGATGAAAAAGTTGCTTGGTATGCATATTCTGAGTTAGACGAATTAGAACTGGCTTATGCAATTACAATTCATAAGGCACAAGGTAGTGAATTTGATGTTGTTGTAATGGCAGTGCCACCAGCATCTAATATGTTACTTACTAGAAATCTATTATATACAGGTATGACAAGAGCAAAAAAATTATTAGTACTTATAGGGAATAAAAATATTATTGAATTTATGATAAATAATTCTGATATCAAAAAGAGAAATACTGGATTAAAATATAAACTTATAAATATGTAATATTAAATATAAAGCGGGAGCATATACTCCCGCTTTTATGTATATAAAAGCAAAAATTTATACTCCCACACAATTTATATAATTTAAAAAATTAAATTATAACTATTTCATTTGATTTTCAGCTTGTTCTATTAATTTTCTAACCATAGTTCCACCGATTTTTCCAGCATCTTTTGCTGAAATATTTCCGTTGTAACCATTTTTTAAATCAACACCAACTTCAGCTGCAACTTCATATTTGAATTTGTTTAAAGCATCTTTTGCTTCAGGAACAACTTTATTACTTCTACTTGAGTTTGACATTATATTCACCTCCGAATTATAAATTGAAAAAACATGTAAATGTAATTTCAATATATATGATGTTCCTTTTTGAATTTTTTAAACATACAATTTTTTCCAATAAAAATAAAAATAATAATTTTTTTTATACTATCTTGTAAAAAGAAAAGTTAATGATATAATATCAAAAAAAGACATAGGAGAAAGATATATGTATAAATTAGTGGCAATTGATTTAGATGGCACATTATTAAATTCTTCAGGAGAAGTATCAAGCAAAACCAAGGATGCCATAAAACAAGCAATAAATAAAGGAATAGAAGTTGTTTTGGCTTCAGGAAGAACTATAGAATCAATAGAGAATTTTGCGTCAGAACTTGGTGCAAATAAATATTTAATATCTGGTAATGGATCTGCTTTATATGATATTCAAAATAAAGAAATAATGTATAGTAATTTTTTAAGTAAAGAGCAAGTTTTAAAAATTGCGAATATTTGTGAAGAAAATAGCATTCATTATAATGTATATACAGAAAAAGAGATTATTGCAAAAACTTTAAATTATAATGTTCTTTATTATTATAAAGAAAACTTGAAAAAAACAGAAGATAAAAGAACATCTATAAATATTGTTCCCGATATGATTGAATATATTAAAAAATCAGAAAATGATAATTATTTAAAAATAACAATTTGTGATGAAAATGTCACTATCTTTAATAGTATAATCAGAAAAATAAAAATGTTAGATAAATATGATGTTTTAGATGTAGAATATATGTCTAAAAAGAAAATAAAATGTGGAACAGAAGATGTATTAGTTGAGTATTATTATACTGAAATAACAAATGAGCATGTAAATAAGTGGACTGCGTTAAAATTTTTATTGCAAAAGTTAAACATTGATAAAGAAGAAGTTATTGCAATTGGTGATAATTTTAATGATAGAGAAATGATTGAAGAATCAGGTCTTGGTATTGTTATGGGAAATAGTAATCCACTAATGAAAATTTATGGAGATGTAATAGTAAAAGATAATAATTCAGACGGCGTTTGTGAGGCTTTTGAAAAATACATTTTATAATATTACATTTTGATTACAAAGGTATTATATTTTTACAACAACCTTTAAAAATATTGATAAAATGGCTTGAATAATGTAGAATAAAATATATGAATAGAGTTTAAATTCGAAATTTAAGGAGGATATAGAAATGGCAACAAATCCAATTCAAAGAAGAGCAAGACAATCATTTTTAGTAGGCTTTTTAATAGCTTTAATAGCAATGGCTATAGTAGTAGGTCTTTTATTTATGAAAATAAGTAGTTTAAATGAGGACTTGGAGGCTACACAAAAGAAAATACCATTAAATAAAATGGTATATGTAGCGGTTCAAGATATAAAATCTGGAGATAAAGTAACAGCTGATTTATTTATGCCAAAGAATGTAAAAACAGATGCTGATTTATCAATTTATTTAACACCAGATTTCTTTGAATATGATGAGGAAGGAAATCCAATTGAATATACAGCGAAAGTAGATATTCCATTTGATTCTATGGTTCTTACAAGTATGCTTGTAAAGGACGGAGAAGAAAAAAGAGATGATGAAAGAATTGTTGAATATAATATGATTGTTTTACCAACTCAATTAAAAAATGGAGATTATATAGATATAAGATATATGCTTCCAACTAGTGAAGACTATATAGTATTATCAAAAAAATATGTTGAACAAACAACAGCAACTAGTGTGTGGATAAAAGTAACTGAAGAAGATATTTTATCAATGAATAGTGCCATAGTAGATGCATACACAATTAAAGGTTCTAAAATTCATGCAACTATATATACAGATCCTGGAATGCAAGAAGCTGCTGTACCAACATATGCTGTAAATGATAATATTTTAAATTTAATGAATTCAGATTCAAACATTATAGATGATGCTAAAAAAGAATTGGTTAAGAGATGGAATGTCGATTCTAATCCAAATGATGGTGGAGTAACAGATTATAGATATGGAAGAGACAATATAAATTCTTATACATCAACAATGACAGATGAAGCTTTTTCTAGTCAAGTAGAATCTGGTATGTCTCAAGAAATAAGTGGAATTAGTAGTTCTAGATCTGAATATGTTTCAAACTTAGAAGGAACAGGATTAGTAGGAATTACAGAATATTAAAATAAATAAAAGGATAGGCGGAGATTCATCCGCCTAGACTTGCTAATTTATAAAAGGAGTATATATGAAGAAAATTGCCTTTATTGGAGGATATGACAAAACTGATTTAATTTTATATATAGCAAAAATCTTAAGAGTTCTAGATAAAAAGATTTTATTTATAGATACAACATTAACAGCTAAAACTCAATATATAGTGCCTACATTAACACCTACAAAAAAATATGTTACAACATATGATGGAATTGATGTGGCAATTGGTTTTCGCGATATAAATGATTTTAAAGAATATCAATCTATAGATGGTTCACTTGATAAAGAATATGATTTTATGCTTATAGATTTAGATTCAGAAGCTGCATATCGCAATTTTGAGTTAACTAAAAACGATATACATCTATTTGTAACAAGCTTTGATGTATACTCAATGCAAAAAGGAGTTAATGTATTAAAAGCTTTTAAAGAATTAACAAATGTATATAAAGTTTTATTTACAAAAGATTCTGATTCTGATGAAGCTGAATACTTAGATTTTATTACATTAAGTTATAAATTAAAATGGGACGAAACAGTTATTTATTTCCCATTTGATACAGATGATTTGTATGCTATTTTTCAAAATCAAAGATTTTCTAAAGTTAAATTCTTTAATTTAAGTGCAGAATATCTTGATAGTTTAATGTTTTTAGTAGAAATAGCAACAGGTTATTCAAAAAATGAAGTAAAAAAAGCTATAAAATTAATAGATAGAGAATGAAAGGATAAATAAGTTATGCCAATAGTAACATTTTGGAATGAATCTAGAAAAGAAGCGGGTCAAACTACTTCTCTAATTGCAATAGCAACTCATATGGCATTAGAACGTAATTTTAGAGTTTTAGTGGTAGATGCAACTTTTAATGATAAGACACTTGAAAAAGCTTATTTTAAACGTAGAGAAGATAAAGCTTTAAAAGAGCTTACTCAAGGTAAATTAGATATTTCTTCTGGTGCTGAAGGTTTAGTTAGTGCAATAGCAAGTAATAAAGCAACACCAGAAATTATAACAAATTATACTAAAGTTGTATTTAGAAATAGATTAGATATATTAACTGGATTAAATACAGAAATACATGAAAACTTTGAAAAATCAATGGCATTTTATAAAGATTTAGTTGTAACGGCAAATAAATTTTATGATATAGTTTTTGTAGATTTAGAAAAAACACTTAATTATCCATTTGTAAAAGCTATATTAGATCATTCAAATGTAATAGTTTATGCAATGCCACCAAATCTTGAAAATATAAACAATTTTATGAAGAAAAAAGAAACTAATCCAATAATTGGAAGTGATAAAATAATACCTCTTATTTCAAGAAGTGATGAAAATTCAGGATATAATATAAAAAATGCAACAAGATATATGAAAGAAAAAGTATTATTACCAACAGTTCCTTATAATGTAAGATTTATGGAAGCAACTAATGAGGCAGGAGCTGCAAATTTCTTTGCAAATATGAAATTATCAAAATCAAAATATGATATAAATCAAAATTTTATGGAAGAAGTAGAGAGAGCATCAGTGCAAATTATAGAAAAAATTAAAATTCTTCAAAAACAAATGCAACTTACTACACCTAAATAATAGATGGAAAATATAAGAAGAAGGAGTCTTTAAAATGAGTATTACGAACATTATGTTGATATTCGTTGTTATAGTGGCAGTTGTGACACTAATAGCACGCTCAATAAAAAAGAATAAAGATGAAATAGTTGAACAAGCTGTTGAAGTTGATGATAAAACATATACTTTAGAAAAGATGATTAAGTTCGTTAAGAAAAGACTTGATGAAATAACAAAAATCAATCTTTATGATATTGGTCTTTCTGAAGAAGAATTAAAGAGAAGAAAAAACAAAAAATATGAACTTAAGAAAGCTTTAAAAGGTTGTACATATGGTGATGTTAATGATAAGAAATATGTAAAAGAACTTATATATGATTTATTATCAAAAGAATATGGTGTTGATGAAACTAATATATCAAGTGCAATTTCATTTGATATGCCATCTTTATTATCTGCACAAGATAAATTTGATATTTTAATACATGAATATAAAAAGACTTTTTCATATGAAGCTCTAACTGAAATTATTAAAAAGTATAATTTAGCTGCACTTAAATATGTAGCTGGAGAAACAAAACCTTGTTATGTTATAACATCAGAAGAAATAGATCAAATTTTTGAACAAGAAAATATAAGCTTATCTTTTGCTGATAAATTAGAAATTGTAACTCAAAGAATTTATCAACAATATAAAGGTTATAGTAGTATAGATGAAGTAAGAGATATGAACATAGATGGTGTATCTGGACGGAGTTTCAGGTTTACCAGAGAGCTTCTTAAGTCAAGTTGCTCAAACAGATGGAGATTATTTAAAACAAGCTATGGAATCTAAAGTTCCTAGAGCATGTGACTCTATTTGGATATTCTTCCAAGGTAAATCTATAAGATTAGCTTTCTTATCTTTTGGTACAGAAAGTGAATTAAAAAGAGTATGTCAAAATATTTATAAATATAATAACCCAGGTCAATTATCTGATACAAATGGTTATAAAATCAATGAAATGAAAGACGGTTCTCGTGTCGTTGTTGTTAGACCTAGTATGGCTGAAACATGGGCATTCTTTGTAAGAAAGTTTGATACAAAGAAAGCTACACTAGAACAAATAGTTAAATATGATGGAAAAGAAGAAACAATTGAATTATTAAGATTTTTAGTAAAAGGTGCTAGAATTATAGCACTAACAGGAGAGCAAGGTTGTCGGAAAAACAACAATGCTTATGGCTATGATTGAAAGTATATACGAAACAATGAACCTTCGTATTACTGAAACTGCTTTCGAGTTACACTTAAGAAAAATTTATCCAACAAGAAATATCTTATCAATGCGTGAAACTGAAACTGTTTCTGGACAAGAATGTTTGGACGTTCAAAAGAAAACTGACGGTTCTGTTAATATCATCGGTGAGGTTGCGACTGACCCCGTAGCATCTTGGATGATTCAATCTGCCCAAGTTGCTTCTAAATTTACATTATTTACTCACCACGCTAAGACATTTCCAAACTTAGTTACAGCACTTCGTAACTCAATGCTTAGAACAGGTGTATTTAAAGATGAAAAAACAGCTGAAGAACAAGTTGTTCAAGTATTAAACTTTGATATTCACTTAGTTAAAGACTTTAGAGGTAGAAGATATATTGAAAGAGTAACAGAATGTATTCCAATAGAAGAAAGAAATGAATATACATTTGATCATAGAAATGAAAAAACATTAGAAGGAAAAATGGATAAATTCTTTGATAATGCAACAATATTCTTCTCTAAAACAACAAATAGAGAGTTATATAAATATCAAAATGTATTAGAATTCGTTGATGATGGATATGTTTTATCAAATCCAATTTCAGAACCTAATATAAAAGCTATGAGAGAAAATATGAATGATAATGATTTAGTATCATTTGATGCTTTCTTAGAGAGAAACTGGGGAATAAAACCTCCAAAAATGATTAAATATGATGAAAATGGAAATGAAATTTTACCAACTCAAGAGAAAACTCAAGAAGAAAAAATAAAAGAAATGTCAAAAGATTTTAATGCGGCATTATCTGCTGAGGCAAAAAGAGCAATTGGTAAAAAAGTTGAAAGAAAAGAAACTGTAGTACAAAAAATAACAGAAGAAAAAGATACTACAAAAGAAGAAAAAGAAGAAAAAACAAAAAGAACAATAACAAAAAAAGAAACAAAAATTGTAGATGAAGATGATGAAGAAGATCCAATAATTAGAAGTGAAATTTTAAGAAAATTAAACTTAGATGAGTTGGATGATGAGGATAACGAAGAGTAATACTAAATGGAAATGAGAGGTGAGGCAAGTACATATGGATAATTCAATGCAAATGTTAAAATTCCTTATTATAGGCGTTGGAGCAATATTTGCGGTGATTGTAATAGCTTATCTATCATTAAGAAAAAAAATGATGGGTAAAAATACAAGATATATTGCTGAACTTACTAAAGGAACAAAAGAAAGTTCCTTTAGTATGGAAATATTCTATCAAAAGTTTTATATACAAGCTGTTAGAATTCCAGGATTAAAAAGATATGCTTTAAAATTAAGAAGAAGATTGGAAATAATTAATCTTGAAGATGAATATTTAACTAGAAAGCAAACTGCAAAAATATTAATTAAAGGTATTTTTGTAGTTGTACCTTTGACAGTAGTAATCTTTTTAGTAACACAAGGTGATTTAGTATTATTATTTGCTTTATTACTTTTCGAACTATTTTTCATGGAAACTTTTTTAGAAGGTATGGTTGATAAAATAGATAATAAATTATTAAAGGAACAATTAGATTTATTTGCTGAAATGAGACATGCTTTTCATGAAACAAATATGGTTGAAGAGGCAATATATGATGTATCTCAAAATGAAGAATTAGAAGTTTCTAAACAAGCTGAAAAAATATATGAAGTTTTGATATCTGATGATCCGGAAACAGAACTTGAAAAATATTATGATATTGCACCAAATAGTTACTTAAAAGAATTCGCCGGAGTTTCATACTTAACCAAAGAATTTGGTGATAGAAAAGATAAAGATGGAGCATCTTTATATTTAAAAAACTTAAATAATATAACTCAAGAAATGCAAATTGAAATATTAAAAAGAGATAAATTAGATTATGTATTTCAAAGTTTATCAATGATAGCAATTGTGCCAGTTTTATTTATTAATTTTATCAAAGGATGGGCACAAAGCCAATTTGCTTTTACAAAATCATTTTATGAAGGAACAGCAGGTTTTTATGTACAAATTGCAATATTAATTGTAGCTGTAATTTGCTTCATATTTGTAAGAAAATTAAAAGACAATGGTGGAGCTAATATTTCTCAAAATGTTGAGAATCCATGGCAGGCTAAATTGTATAAAAAACCATTAGTTAAAAAATTTGTAGATTTATTTGTTCCTAAAGATGGAACAAAAGATTATAGAAAAACAGTACAATTATTAAAAGAATCAGCTTCTAAACTTAAATTGGAGTGGTTTTATATAAATAAATTGGCTGTTGCAGTAATAGCATTTGTTGCAGCATTATTGATTTTTATATTAGCTCATCAAATGGAAATAAATTATGTATATACTAATCCAACAACTGATTATAGTTTGCTTGGAAGTATGGGTGAAGATGAAGAAGAAGATGCAATTCTTCTTACTGAACAAGATAATATATTTATAGATGCTCATGTAAAGGAATATGATATAACAATTGAGAAAATGAGTGAATATATGTCTGAACATGAACTTTTTGAAAGATCTACACCAGAAGAAATTGAAGAAGCTGCAACTAGAGTTGTAGATAAAATTAATACTATTCAAGATGCTTATTTAAGATGGTATGAAGTTTTAATTTCTTGTTTAGTAGGACTTTTAGGATATCGTGGTCCAAACTTATTATCAATCTTCCAAAAGAAGATGAGATTATTAGAAATGGAAAACGAAGTAATGCAATTCCAAACTATTATTTTAATGCTTATGAAAATCGAAAGAGTTAATGTTGAAATGATATTGGAATGGTTAGAAAGATATTCAAATATATTTAGAGATCAAATTTCTAAATGTGTTAATAATTATGAAAGTGGTGCTTGGGAAGCTTTAGAAGAATTAAAAAATGAGATTGCTTTTCCTCAGTTAATTCGTATAGTAGAAAGTTTACAAGCTGCTGTAGAGCAAATTCCAATTAGAGAAGCTTTTGATGAGTTGGATACAGAAAGAGCTTATCATCAAGAAAAAAGAAAAGAATCAAATGAAAAAATGATTTCAAGAAAATCTATGATTGGTAAAGTCTTTGGATTTGCACCAATGGTTGTATTATTTGTTGGATACTTAATTATACCATTATGCTTAATCGGTATGACAAGTATGACATCTGCATTTGATGATATGAATTCAATGTCTATGTAGAAAGGAAATAAATAATGGAAAATGCTTCAAAAGCGTTAATAATTGCAGGAGCAATTATGTTGTCTGTAATGATAGTTTCATTGTTGGTCTATACAGGAAAAAGTTTTGGACTTATAGCAAAGGCTGAACAAGATGCAAAACTTACAGAAGATAAAAAGAATTTTAATTTACAATATGAAGTTTATGATAAAACCTTAATGTATGGTACAGATGTACTTTCTTGTTTGAATAAAGCTCAAAGCAATAATCAAAAATATGTTAATCAAAATTATTATGGAACTGAGAATTTAGGTCCAGAATATAGACAAGAATATTTAATTGATGTTGAAGTTGTTTTGAAAAAGCCAATTCAAGAAACTATAACTGTATATAAATTGGGGAATTCAGGAAAAAAAGTACAATTAACAACTGGAGAAGAAGCTACACCTAAAACAAAAATGTTTAAAAATAATCATTTTGTACTTCCAAGATTAGATTGGTATTATTTTGATAATGGAAAAGTAAGAAAAGGGGCATCTTCTCAAAATTCATATGCTGAAGTGTTATGGAAAAATTCTAGTGCAGTTTTAAATTATAATTTAAAAACTACTACTATAGATACAAAATTAAATGCTGGTACATATAATTTGTTAAATGAAGTAGGAGATGCTAATATCGGTAAATTATCTGCTTTGCTGAGTACAGCAACAACAGTAGAACAAACTATATTAAATAAATCATATGGAGATGAAACAATATCTGGTAGTTCTTCTAATGATTGGTATAGTGCAACATGGAAAACAGCAGCATATGATTTTAAAACAAGAAAATTTAAATGCACAGGAGTTGAATATAGTACAGAAACAGGATATGTTTCAAAAATAAAATTTGAAGAAGTTTTATATTATGAATAAAATTTAAAAGAAAGGGTCTGTAATATGGAGAATGCATCAAAAGCTTTGATAATGGTTGCTTCTATATTAATAGGAGTAATGATAATTATCTTTATGGTATATATGTTCTCTGATGCTAGTAAATTAAATACTAGACATGATGTAAGAGAAAATGAAAAAGCTATCAGTGCTTTTAATGCAGATTTCCAACCTTATGAATCTTTAACTGATAAAATAGTAGATCCAACTACAGGAAATTTATATAGAACATCAGCTTATAAGCAATATGCAAGATATAATGCATCAAAAGATCTTAATGTTATTTCAGATGTCATTTCAGCAGTTAATGAAGCATATGACATTAATTATCAAAATAGTGACAGATATCAAGTAGATGATTATATTGAATATGAAAATGGAATGGTTATAGTAGTTGATTTAAGAACTAATAATCTTATACCAAATTTTGCAGGTTCTGGAAAACATAGTAAAACTAAATATGTTATCTTTCCAAATGCTGATATACAATCTGGTTATCTTTATGGGATGAGTGATTCTGAATATAATACTTTAATGCAAAAAATTGAAAATTATGATAAAAATATTGATATTAGTTCTTATCAAAAAGTTTCAGTTTCAAAATTTTTAGAAGTATTTAGAGAAAGTAGAGTTGCAACATCAGCAGATAATCCACCAGATAGTTCTGTTTATACTTTATACAAATATTATTTTGCAGGTTCTTTGAATATAAATTCTGAAACTCAAAAGATAGATAGGGTTACATTTTCATTAGTTAGAGATACAAATTATTAGAAAAAAATAATTATATCTATATTGAAAAAAAAAAACTTATATATTATAATTTAAAAGAAATTAGGATAAAAATTTATGAAAAGAATTATATTATTTTTTGTTTGTGTAGTTACTATTATTTTAGTAGTATTTATGAATTGGTTTATGACTAATAAAAAAGAATTACAAGAGGTAAATGCTTTTAATAATAACTTTATTTCATATATAAAAAATGATAATGGTGAAATGGTTAATATTAGTGGGATTGATTTAACTACTTTAATAAATAAAGCTATAGATAACAATGAACAATATGGTATAAAAAAATCTGAAAATGGTGCTTATATTTTAAATAATGAAAATTCAATTGAAATTTTAGTACAAGTAGAAAAAGAAGGAAATTATTATTTGATGGAGGCTTTTGCTGTTTCTGGAATGACAAGCTTTACTTTACTATATGGTGAATTAGAATTTAAATGTGAAAAAATTGAGTATCATGAAAATGGTAAAATTTCAAAATTAATTTTTGGAATTGTTTAAAAAGTCTTTAAAATTTCTATATTATAGATATAGAATTTAAATAAAAATAAAAATAAAAAACTAAGGAGGAATAAAAGAATGGAGAATGCTTCAAAAGCTTTAATTATAGCAGGTGCAATCTTACTTTCAATCTTAATTATTGCGCTTGGTATATTCGTATTTAATGCAGCAAAAGGAGCTGTAAATACAGATCAATTAGATGCTACAGAAATTCAAGCATTTAATGAACCAATTACTCAATATGAAGGAAGACAAATGGGAAGTCAAGTAAAATCATTACTTGGAACTTTAATTTCAAATGCAGGTAATAATGCAGAATCAGCAGAAAGATTACCAGATATAGTATATGTAAAAGGTGAAGGACCTGTAATTGAAGGAAATTTAGCTAATATTGTTTCAAATGTAGCAAATACTAGAATTAATGATATGAGCAAATTAAAATCAAAAATTGCAAATTCTCATTATTATGATGTTGAAATTGAATATGATGATTCAACAGGTTTAGTAAGTAAAATTACTATTAACTATTAATATTTAACTACATAAAAAACACAAAGGAGGTATTATGGAGAATGTACCTCGAGCTTTGTATATGGCTTTTGCAATGTTTATTTTTATAGTTTCTTTGTCATATTCTATGTATATGATAAGATATTTAAATACAACTTCAAAAACGCTAATGTATAGAGTTGACGGAACAAATAGATATGAATCTGTAGAGTTAAAAGATTTTGATGTTTCTAGTGTTAATAATGATATTAGAAAATCTAGAACAGTCGGAATTGATACCATAATACCTACTTTGTATCGTTATTATAAAGAAAGTTATAGTGTAAAAATATTAGATGAAGCTGGAAATTTAATGCAATATTTTGATACTACAACTGAAGGTGCTGTTATGACTGCTATGGGAACTTTAGAAAATAAAAGAACACCACAGCAAAAAGCTTTGATATCTTTATATGGTACAGCCGATTTATCAGGAAATCTATTTGGAGCTCCTTGGATGGGAAATACAAATAAGGATACCAAAGCTAGAATAGATATGTATGTTTCTGGAGAAGCTGGATACATTAATAATACGTGGGTAGATTATTCTTTAGAATATGATGATATTGTAAATGATTCAAAAGGTAAAGGTTTAGATAAATATATTTACTTAAATTATTATAAAGATAGATTATTTAAAGAAACTTTTGCACAATATGCATATGAAGGTGATACTTTAACTACAGAAGATGATGAATTAGAAACTTTAACTGGTTCTCATCAAGTATCAACAAAGATAATAATTACATATCAATTATTACCAGATAATAATTAAAGGAGAAAAATATGTTTATTTTACTTTTAATATTAATACTTTCAACTGGAATATTTACTTATAATGCAGCTACAGTATCAGTAGACACAAGTACTTTAGAAGCAACAGAAATACAAGTTTTTAATGAAAGCTTTGCAATTTATGAAGGAAGACAAATGGGAAGCCAAGTCAAGTCTTTGATTTCTACAGTAATTTCTAATGCGGCAATGAATGAATATGATGATGATAGATTACCAGATATTAGTTATGTTGAAGGAGAAGGTCCTATAGTAGGAGAAGACTTATGTGACATAGAATCTGATAGTTTTGAAACTAATATAGATTTGATTAGTGAATTAAAAACTAAAATAGATAATTCACATTATTATGAAATTGAATTTGAATATGATGACTCAACAGGTTTGATAGAAGAAATTATAATTTATTATTAAAATAACAATAAATTTAAAATAGAAAGGAACTTAATAAAATGAGTGATTCTTTAATTACAATAGTTGCAATATTTTTAGCAGTAATATTAATGTTTATATTTCCATTAATGTCTATAGCAGACAGAAATGATGATATGGCAGAAACAACAGTTCAAGCAGCTGTTACAGAATTTGTAGATACTGCTAAATCAACAGGAAAAATTACTTCTGCAGAATATGGTAAATTTTTAAGTAAAATTGAAGCTACAGGAAATACATATGATGTTGAAATAGAAGTAAAAGTATTAGATGAAAATGTTGGTAAAAAATCAGCATGGACAAATGGTACAGTTATAGGAGAAAATGTATATTATTCTGTTTATACAACTCAAATATTAAGTTATATAGCTGACTATGAAGAAGTAGATGGAACTACTGTAAAAGGTGGTGGAGTTTACACAATGAAAGAAGGAGATATAATCTCTGTTAATGTAAAAAATAAAAATACAACATTATCACAAACAATCAGAGGTGTATTCTATTCAATGACTGGAAATGGTTCATATCAAATTTCAGCACAAGCTTCTGGATTAGTTGCAGCTAATGGAACAAATTAATTAAGTTTTGATTTTTAAGAGGTTTAGGGGAAAATTCCTCTAAACCTTTTTAGATATAAAAATTAGAAAGGATTAATATGAAGTTACAGTATTTAACAGTAATGTTTATAATAATATTTTTGCCAATATTGTTAGTCTCAACATTTTATGTGCATCAACAAATGGAAACTATAACTGTACAATTAGATTATGATACAGCTTTGTTAGATGCCACTCGTGATGCAATGATGGCTTTTGAAATTAATACTGCCAATGAAAATTTATCAACAGTATCTGATTCATTAAGAAGTATTATTGAAGCATCTAATAATATATTTTTAAATACATTGGCGATTAATATGGGAATGTCAAATGCTAATAAATCATTTGTTCAACCATATATTCCAGCTATATTATATTCATTGTATGATGGATATTATATATATTCGCCAACATATACTCCAACTGTATGTACTGATAAATATGGTCAAACAATTGGTACAGATAGTTTAGGTGTAAAATATTTAAATGCACAAACAATTGATGGAAAAACTGTAGGAACATATATTTTTGTTGAGAATTCTGTGGAATATCCAACTGGATCTGTTGTTGCTCAAGAGAAAACAGGAACAGAGAAGGTAAATTATAATTCTTTAAAGAGTAATGATATAGAAGAAGAATATGGTCAAATATTGTATAAAACAGGTGCAACTTATGAATATAAAGGTCAAATTTATGATGTTTATACAACATATTTATCTGATTATAAATCTACATCAACATATAAAACAAATTATAAAATAGCATATATTTTAAAATCTTACGTGCCATATGCTGCTACATATTCACGTGATGATGGAGATAATACAAAAGATGTTGATATAACTATAAATTATACTTTAGATAATTATATGTCTATAATGGGTGAAATAGGTGGAATTTATTATTCAAAATCTGGTTATTTAATAGATGATAATTTAATAAATAATATAAAAGTAAATGGAACACAAATTAATTGGTACACTTATTCAGACTCAGAGTTAGCACAAATGTCTTTAGAACCTGAAAAATATAATATTGTAGTAACATTTAATCCAGATGAAAATGGAAATACTATACAAATTAGTAATAGAAATAATGTAAATAGTGGAGTTTATTGGGATGATGCTAAAGAAGCTGTTTCATATTATACTAGAGCGTGGGCATTTTCTGAATGGATATATGAAACACCAGCTTTATATGAATTAGAAGAACAAGATATTGTAACAACAGTATATGATGAAGTAGATAAGCAAATGTTTTCAGGATATAATGAAATAGATTCTGTGCAAGAAGGTTTATTATATGATTTTTCATCAACTAAAGATAATGATAATGATAGAAATGATAAAGAATCTATGCAAACTAGAATCTTTTATAAGACTACAATAACAGATTATTCAAATCCGGATTATTTAGTAGAATCTAAAAAAGCAAATCCTGAAGATAATGAATCAAATTTTGTATCACATAAAAGACATGTAATTAGAAATTCAATTACATATAATTTATGTTTGGCTATGACTACATATAATGAAAAATATGTTGGAATGACTTTTGATATGCCGATACTTGGTGAAGGTGAATGGGATAAAATATTATCAAATGTATCTATAGTAACATTTATGCAAGGTTTAAGTTGTGGTCAAAAAATCTATAATAATTATGCATTAGTATCAAGTAAAAATAATGAGATTTCTGTTACACCAAGTGAGATTTTTTATACAAAATACACTACATCTTTAGAAGATAATGTGATTGAAACTGTACATAGAATAAATTGTACTCATTTAGAAGAGTCTAATTATTATACATCATTAAGATCTAAGGAAATAAAATATGATAAAAATTATAATACTTTAACAGATGTATATGATTATGATCATAAAGTATATACTTGTTATGATTGTATAGTTGATCCAAATTATATAGGTATAAATGGAAATAAAAATGGTGTTGATAGTTTAGTAAAATCAATTTATCCAAAAAATGTAGCTACAGGATATGATTATACAAATAGACTAAAAGCTTATTATATAGCAATTGGAAAAGAAAGAAATAATTTATATAAACCCACAGAGGTTTCAGAGACAACAGCTTTTGAAATAATGAATTTATCAAAACAAGCTATTGGAAATTACAACGTTGGAGTTAATAAATATACTGCAATTAATTCTGGAAATGTTCAAGTAAATTTACCAAGGACTTCGGCATATGGCATTAATAGAATTTCAAAAATAGAAGTTGTTTTAGATGAAACGTGTGTAGATGAGAATGTACAAAATGTTTATACAACTTCATTAACAATTTTATTAAATGGAAGTAATAGTATGAAATATAACAGTGTTGTTATACCAACTACTTCAGCAACAACAAGAACACTTCAATTATCTGGAAGTTTTTCAAATTCTGATGTTTTAAGGTATTTGACTATTCAAGTTGGAAATAAAAATGTTAATTTTAATATTAGATCTGTAAAAATTTATTATAAATAAATTTTAATAATTATAATAAAAATGGTTATTATATTCTTATGAAAAAATTAAGAAATATAATAACCATTTTTTGTTTATTAATTGCATATGTGTATTTTTGTAATGTATATTATTTTCCTTCAGAATTAATTGTAAAAGAAAATAGTAAAATAGAATTTAAATTATGTCCTTTTATAGAGTGCATAGGTGTTATTCAAACAGATAGCAATAATGATAATACTTATAAAATTGAACTTAGTATTGCTGGAATAAAATTAAAAGATTCTAAAGTAAATATTATAGAAGATACTAAATTGGTTCCAGTAGGAAAAATGATTGGACTTAAATTATATTCTAGTGGAATAATGATAGTGGGAATATCAGAAATAGAAGATATTAATGGTGTTTTAAGAAAAAGTATTAATGAAAATGATATTGAAGAGGGAGACAGAATTTTAAAAGTTAATGGAACTACTGTTGAAAATATTCAAGCTTTAAAAAAAGAGATTAATAAAAATTTAAAAAATATTGAATTAGAAGTTGAAAATATAAAAGGCGAAATAAAATATATTAAAGCAGAAGCAATAAAAACAGGAGAAAAAGAATATAAAATAGGTCTTTGGGTAAAAGATGCTGCAACTGGAGTTGGAACTATGACTTTTTATAATAAAAAAACAGGAGAATTTGCAGCTTTAGGTCATGGTATAGTAGATCAAGATTCGGAACAAATAATTGAAATTGATAGTGGGGAAATAACATCTGCTAATGTAGTTTCAATAAATAAAGCTGTACCAGGGACCCCTGGAGAAATAAGAGGGAGTATAGGCGAGGATGTCTTTGGGATAATAGAAAAAAATAGTAAGTTTGGAATTTTTGGTACTTTAAAATCTACTGATATAATAGAAAATAGTAAAGAATATGAAATAGCTTTAAGAAATGAAATAGAAAATGGAGATGCTGTGATACTATGTAGTTTAGATGGAAAAAATGTTAAAGGATATAAAATTAAAATTAATGATATTTATTTAAATAATAATGAAAATAATAAAAGTTTTGAAATTGAAATTGTTGATAAAGAATTAGTTAATGATACTGGTGGAATTATTAGAGGTTTATCACGGAAGTCCAATTATACAAAATAATAAAATAGTAGGAGCAGTAACTAATGTTTTGGTTTCAGATCCTACCAATGGATATGGAGTTTTTATTGATTTAATGCTTAGTCAAGTTTCATAAATCTGATTTTAATTTATTCTTGAAAACTTAGAGCTATATGTGTATAATAAATTTGCTAAAATAAATTTATTATAAGGAATATATTAATGAAAAATAATTTTGACAAAATAGTGATTTTGATACCAGCTTTAAATCCAAATGAAGGAATTATAAAATTAGTAAAAGAATTAAAAGAAGAAAATTTTTTTAATATTATAGTTATTAATGATGGTTCAAATGAAGAAAATAGAAAATATTTTGATATTTTGAAAAATGAATATGATATAAAAGTTCTTAAGCATGATGTAAATTATGGAAAAGGAAAAGCTTTAAAAAATGGAATAAAAGAAGTATATAATGAAAATGTATTAGGTGTTGTAACAGTAGATGCTGATGGACAACATTTAGTTAAGGATGTAAAAAAAGTTGCTGAAAAACTTAAAGAAGAAAAAATTGTTTTAGGTGAAAGAGATTTTAAGTCTTGTAAAGAAGTTCCACTTGCTAGTAAAATTGGCAATAAATTTTCTTCTTTGTATTTTAAATTGTTAACAGGTATATATTTAAAAGATACATCTACAGGACTTAGAGGAATTCCTAAAAAGTATTTTGATATAGCTCTAAATACTCAAGGAGATAGATATGATTTTGAGATAAATTTTTTAAAGGAAATGTATTATAACAAGCTTGATTTTAATTCTGTAAATATTGAAATTGTATATGAAAATAGAATAAAAAATTATAGAATAATAAAAGATTCTATAATAATATATAAAGAATTCTTTAAAAATTTAATATCTTCACTTATTTGTGCTATTGTAGATATTGTATTATTTTGGATTTTTACAATTAATATAAATTATATATTTTTATCTAATGTATTAGCAAGGATTTGCTCTGGAATATTAGATTTTACTATAAATAAATTTTGGGTTTGTAATAAAAAAGATTCTAAAAAAACTTATTCTGAATTTATTAAATATACAATTTTATTTATTGTTCAAATGCTGTTAAATTCTTTAATAGTAACAGTTTTAAGTAACATTTTTGAAGCAATAATATTAATAAAATTATTAGTTAATTTAATTTTATATATAGTAAATTTTTTTATAAAAAATAGATATATTTTTATTTAACTTAAAATAGAAGGGATAAATATATGGAACAAGATTATATAAAATATCTTTTTATAGTATTTATAATGGCTGTTATTATTATTTACTTTATTATAAGTAAAATTATAAAAAAGATATTAAATAAGGCAAATCAAAAAGTTGGAGAAAATAAAACTAAAAAAATATTAATATCACTTAACTTTTTCTTATGGTTTATTATTTTTATAATAATATGTATAGGAGTTACTAAGATAGTTAAATATGTAAAAAAATATTTTGATGATCAAATTAAACTAGAAGCTTTAGTTATGAAAATTGAAGAAAATATAAAAAAGGAAAATGGTTTTTATAATAAAATTACAAGTCTTGATTATAGTATTGATAATTGTAAAAGTCCATATATTCCAGGAGGTTTTACATATGTAGAAGGTACATGGGATACAGGTTTTGTGATACAAGATAAAGATGCAAATCAATATGTTTGGGTTCCATGTACTAATAAAGAAAATAATGAAGGTATAGAAATATTAAAAAATAGTAACTTTGCAAGTATAGTATTGATAAATCATTTAGATTGTAATGAATATAATTATGAAGTTTTTTTAAAAAGCTCTTTGGAAAATGGTGGTTTTTATATATCGAGATTTGAAATAGGAAAAGATGGTAATATACCTGTAAGTAAGTCTGGATACAAATTATGGAATAATATAACAAAGGAAGAAGCAGAAAAGATTGCTAATAATATGTATCAAGATATTAATTCAGAGTTAATAAATGGATATGCATATGATACAGCTTTAAATTGGATAATTAAAAATGAAGATATTGAATTAATAAAAAGAGATACTTTAGAGATTTATACAGGAACAAAAGCGTATAAAAATATATATGATATGGTAGATAATATATATGAATTTTCTACTGAGTCATTTTTTGAAGAAGCTATTTATAGAGGAATTATTATTAATGGTGAAAATCTTGAGATAGATGAATTGGATAATAGATTCTCATGTAATAATGAATATAAAAATGAAGCATTAGGTTTTAGAATTATATTATATAGATAGATTAAAAATATTGATATATAAGAAAAATCGATATATAATGTAAACGATTTTAAGGAGGAACTTATAAATGGTAGAATGCGATATTAATAATTTAGATAAATATAAAAGAATACATCTAATTGGTATTGGTGGAATTAGTATGAGTGCAATTGCTGAAAGATTAAAAGCGTGGGGACATATTGTGACTGGTTCTGATTTAAATGAAAGTGAAATTACAAATAAATTAAATGCTGATGGAATAAAGGTTGTTATTGGTCATGATGTAGAATTAGCACAAAAAGCAGATTTGATTATTTTTAATGCTGCAATTCCTGAAACAGATCCAGAAATGGAAGTTGCTATAAAAAATAATATAGATGTTATTGGAAGAGGAAAATTTGTTGGTTTTTTAACTAAAAAATATAATGAAGCTATATGTATTTCTGGAACACATGGAAAAACAACAACAACTTCAATGTTATCAATATGTTTTATGAATGCAAATCTTGATCCTTCAATAGAAGTTGGAGCAATATTAGATAAAATAAATGGAAATTATAGAGTAGGAGCAAGTGAATATTATATTTTAGAATCTTGTGAATATAAGGCAAATTTTTTAAATTTTTTCCCAAATTCAGCTATAATTTTAAATATTGATAATGATCATTTAGATTATTATAAAACTTTTGATAATATTGTAAAAACTTTTGAACAATTTGTACAAAAAGTTGATGAAAAAGGTGTATTAGTTGTTAATGGTGATGATGAAAATTGTTTGAGCTTAAATAGACATACAAAAGCTAAATTTATTACTTATGGAATTGAAAATGATAATGCAAATTATGTAGCAAAAAATATTAAATTTGATGAAGATGGATTTGCAGAATTTGAAGTTTATAAAAATCAAGAAAATTTTGAAAATATAAAACTATCAGTACCAGGTAAACACAATGTTTTAAATGCTTTAGCAACTATTGCAATGTCAGATTATTATGGAATTGATAAGAATGTTATTAAAGTATCAATGGCTGAATTTACTGGTGCTTCAAGAAGAATGGAATATAAAGGAAAAGTAAATAATGCCAAAATATATGATGATTATGGACATCATCCAACTGAAGTATTAGCTACAGCAAAAGCTATAACTAATAAAACTTTCAATAAATCTTGGGTAGTATTTCAACCACATACTTATAGTAGAACAAAAGCTCATTTAAAGGAATTTGCTGAAGCTTTACTTAATTTTGATAATATAATAGTAACAGATATATATGCTGCCAGAGAAGATAATATATACAACATTTCTTCTCAAGATTTAGTTAATAAAATAATTTCATTAGGCAAAAAAGCTTTGTATATATCAGATTTTAATAATATAT
>JAEIGA010000366.1_pt1 | contig 65897 bp, 49 predicted proteins | sample 9270691 | NCBI WGS metagenome assembly JAEIGA01 (sample SAMN17057246, study PRJNA624740) | gut metagenome | biome: biome; isolation source: fecal sample | host: Bos grunniens | place: China: Xizang | collected 2019 | reverse complement strand
TGAACGAATATCAATCATCAACTTCCCGTTTTGATTATATAGTTCGTATGTGTAATTTCCATCATCGAAACTGGTACGTTCAGTCGACGATAGATCGAAGGAGTCAGTGGACATTTGTTATATCGAATATAAAAATAACCTGGAGGTTTTTATGCAGACCAATCAATTACCGCGGTAAACGTTACGTACAGTCGATATACTCTAACAGTGCGTATGAAAATCAGCAATCGGTCCGTCACCAAAACTCTGCTACATATATAGGGCTCGGGTTATGTATAAGATGGTAAAATTTATATAATACGCATTTCGAAGATACGTTCCATGATTTGATTGCAGAAAAATCGAGAAACATATGGCAACAGTAAAACATGTAACTCATATCTGTTACATTAGATACATCCCAAGATGATAATGAGTCGCAATCTGTCAAGGCATGGCAACCATAGAACATCTCGGACATATCGACTACATGGCTGGCATCGAAGGATTTTAGTGCCGAAAGATCGCTTAACTCGTGATGATTATAGAAACACCGATGTAAGTTTATGCAATAGTCAATTGTATCCGGGACGGTTATATTTATCGGTTCCGCCTTCTGTATCGTAGAACACATTGAACGGATATCGATAATTAACTTCCCTTCATGGTTATGAAGTTCGTATATATAATTACCGTCGTCAAAGCGTTTATACTCGGATGACGATAAATCGAAGAACTCTTTACGCATTTGTTAACCCTAATATAAAAATAACCTGGAGGTTTTTAATGAATTTTCCTACCGCAACTACTTATCGAAATTCCTTATCGGAATCGATTAAGCGATATTACCAACATCGCAGTTAATTGGACCGACATCTTTATGTTCAGGTTGAGGATATTTATCATAAAGATCTCCGCCATTACCGTTTTCATAATATTCGAGATTCAGGTGCATTGCATTAAAGATATGTGCTATCATTGAAGACGCTACTGGTAATTCCTTAATGAGCATATCTTCATGTGCACCGCATTGTGGACATATCCAGCACTTACGCTGGTCATGATAATAACCTTTAACGCTATGGCAACGGTTACATATACCTATTTTTGTGGAAGATCCTCTGGCAAGATGAGCATCTCTATTGACTAAGTTAATACCAGCAGCAAACAGGTCATCGTTACCCATACGGTCGATAGATTGACCGCCTGCACGCTTTCTACCCTTAGATGGTTGTTGTGTATCGATACTTCTCGGACCGCCATTACGCACGTTCATCTTACGTTCGACGATATGTGGTTGACGACCCATGTAAGCGTTACCGATAAAGATCTTAGCTTTATATGGTCTGCGTGTTTCTGGATCGTACATAATCTCCTCGCCAGATTCATGCATACCAAGTTGGTTCATGATAGCGCAGAGTTCTTCCGAAGAACGCTGTGTATGGAAAGGAGTAACGTCTAACGGACAACCCATTAGTGTTGCGATTTTGGTAACCATCGGCATATATTCTTGAGCGCAAGTAACTCTCTTGAAGATGGAGATTGGGTTGAAAATTACATCTGGTCTTATACCCGAAGCAGTATATGGCATTTCTCCTGGCGATACGATTCTACCGATTGTGTTCTTCTGGGCAGTTTCAAAGTTAGTCTTATCACCGACGATCAAAGGCTGATACTGTCCAAATACAGACATTTTAACAATCTTGTTTTCGTCCTGCTGTTTCATCTTGAGAACCGAACGGAGTAGCCTACCGTCAGGAGTTTTCATGTATCTAGCATCAGGTTGTTCATTAATGGTAGTCGCATCACTGGTACCGTAAGGAGTTTTCACTACCTTAGTAATTAACGCATCTTTCTGATGAAATCTTTCACTAACACGCTTAGGAAGGCAAGTTGATGGGTCGATTTTGTGATATGAATCCGGGTTTCCATGGAGAGTCGTGTTCTCTGGCATCTTAAACTCTTCATCCCTATTGATTTCACTAGTGAAAGTCATTGTGGTATCAATCTCTAACATACCCGATTCAACGGATGCTTTATTGACGACAATGCAATCTTCCTGATTATACTTGTAGTACATAAACGCTACGATAAGGGTTTGACCATAAGGCTTTTCACCTTGATGACGGTAATCGTAGATGCAAGGACGTGTAACTGGTACCTGTGGAGCGATGGTAAAGTGCTGTTCGTCCTTGAACTTGATCTGTGGTACGCGAGTTGTTGGACCGATCATCTGTTTAACGTGGTTTGTGATAAGTGAGCCTCTAAGGGACTTATTAAGGTTAATTCCTGGAACTACAGCACAAACGGTACTATAAACTGATAACGGTAAGGCGATATGTGTATACATCAAAGGTTTCTTATAGAAATCCCTGATGGAACCAGCGATAACCATATTATTGATAACCATTTCTGGATCAGCGAGCTCCATAAAGCCCTCGTCTAATCCTTTCTTGTACTGGTATATCTTATTAGTGCATTCGTTTAACCATTGCTTAAAAGCCGGTTTGATAGATATTTTAGTCTTAACTTTACCGTTTTCGATAGTTGATTTAAGATCGAAACATGTAGATACTTTCACGAACGGAGACATTAATCTACCAGTATCAGTCCATATCGATAAAAGGGTTGCGCTATGGTTGAGGATTACAGAGCAATCCCTTTGGATTTCTCCGGTTCTGCGAGCTTCCATTAGCTTCCAGTACATATCATCGACATCATTGTATCGCTTAACGTAACCGATAATGGAACCGTTAAGTTTGATGTTGTAAAGTTCTGCCGGATTGATTAAAACATTGCCGTCCTTATTATAGATATCTTTAATGAAAGTCTTAAAGGAGCTGATATAAGCGGCCTCCTGTTTACCGTTAGTAGATAATGTGATTCCAGTAAAGAGTGTAGGTGATTTGAACCTACCGACCTGCTTACCAGCTTCTGGTGTCATAACTGGATCGATAAAGAACAATTCTGAAAGATGGGCTTGTCTATGTTCCCATGAAACATCAGATCCCTTAGCTTGCGTTGATGGAGTCTTAACAATTTCACGCAAAACGTTATCCATGAAGAGCTCGTTCTTATGGGCAAGCAATTCGGTACGCAATTTCGACTGCTCACGAGAAGTTTGTTTGAAGGAATTCAGAAGGGAACTTGACATAGCTTTTCCTGCATTGATAACAATATTACGCATCTTGTTTTGCAGTACGGATTTGGCTACAGAAAGGTTAGTTGATGAAACGAAAACCTTACGCACTTCTTCCATGATTTCCTGTAAACGCTTACCGTGGAAAGATGCGAATTCACGTTCAATCTGCTGACCCGCACGGATACGTTTATTGACCATTGAGGTCTTATCCTGAGAACCTTCAAAACGGTTACCGATCATGTATAATTCCCTAACGATATAGCCTAACTCGGTACAAACGGCGTGGTCACGATTAAAGTCATTGCTTGCATCGTACATTCCGATACCGGGCATAAAGCGTTCATTAAGGATTTCCATAGTTTTAAGTGCGATTCTACGGCGGTATTCCGCGGTAACATCCTTGTCCACTTTAGAGTTTTCGGTTGATTTACGGCATTTATCTAGAACAGTTTGCTTGAAAGTTGGGTTAAGGATAAGTGAGCCAATAATGTATAACGCGAGATACTTCGTTAGTGGTTCATCGATTAATACCTGATCCTTGAAAGTAGTAGTCCTAATCGATGCATTTTCTAGCGCTTCTTTATGAACGAAACCATTAAGGCAAGCATTACGTATTGTCTGGATAAGTGAGAAATTGTCCATAGTTGGACACACATATCTTAGGATATCTTCATCATTACGACAACCAAAAGCGTAGAACATAAAGCGCATTGGTACGGCGTTAATCAGTGCATGAGAACGTTTGGAGTAGTTAGTATCGATATTCATCGCTTTATCGTTAAGCTGTAGCGAAAACACGAAATCCGACGGGGAATAAACCCTTCCGGATCTACCAATATGAGCTTGCTTTGGTTGAACCATTGAAGCAACAACATAGTAGGACTTTTCATAGTCAAATCCCTTTGTGTAAATCGCTTCACAACGAGAGAGCTGGTTATCATAAAGGTTACGTTGTATAAGTTCATGATTAAGCGGTTTGCGATCGATGTTAATAATATAACGTATAAATCCTTCAATTACGAAGAAACCGGCTAAAGCGCGCTCTTCTCCTGACTGGAGTAGCGTTTGTTCATCATAACGGCGAAGTGAGCAATACTTAGACATAACCGGAATTGGGAAGTTAAAGTAATAGGAATCTGGGATTCTCTCTTCGAATACTAACTGTTCTGTAGAAAGTTCGGTCTGACCGTTAATAACGTTATAAGAATAACAACGATAAACTGTATCCGCTACACAACAAACGGAGTAAGTACCCTTAGTCGCTAAAGCGCGGCACGGATATGGGTTAAATCCTTGAACGCTGAAGTTCTTGGATTCAATTGAATCCGGTGTATAAATACGCATCCGATCGAAGTACATTACGAATTTTACTGTAACCGTGTTGTTTAACTGGATGTATTCAGTGACGATATTATCTTCACGAATGATCGGATCCACGTCTTCTAAAGCTCTATCGTACGTGCGTATAATATCATCGAAGGGTTTATGCTCTTCAAAGTACGCTTTAGCGATAGGATATAGAAGTGTATTGTTAATTATTCTCTTATTGGATTCCGTTGGGATCTTATCAGTGGTCATATCGAGTCCATTGTAGGATGTATTAGAACGCTGATTTGAAGCCATTTTAGAGGTGTTGTTATAGCGATAATAAAAATCAGCTTGGATACTGGGAATGTTAAATGGATGCCATTAAATGGGGTAAAAATAATAAGAAATTAATCGGTTTCTGTTAATGGAATGATATAGTTCCACATTTAACGGATTCGTTTATTGTGTATAGTCAATCTTTATAATAAATACCCATCTCAAATACCATGCAGTTCCGTTATATGACGCTGGGGTTGAAGTTATCGTCATCGAGTCATACTCATCTGAAAATGTAATCTTTACGGGTAATTCACCTGGACCATCGAATTCGGTTAAATCAAAATGAGTATCATAAGTTGTGGTTCCACTGAGTAATGTTATCGGTATTGTCGGTAATTCGCCCTCACTATATGGTATAGTGTGTCCGATCAGTGTTATATTGCAACCAGGACGGATAGGATAATAACGTATATCTAATGTATTGCTAAAATCCATGGTATTGTTTCGTTTAACTAAATCACAGTTAATGGATATATTCTTAAGGTTTCTAGTATATAGATGAGATGCTACTTGACTCCAATCGTCGTTTAAAAGAAGTCCTGTTTCGTTATCGTCTGTTAATATACTAGCATTAGAAGAGTTTCCTATATATATCAAGGATAAGGATGATAATTTATAGAAACAGCCAGTTATTGGATAAAATGACGCCAGTTCAAAGTTATCTGGAAGAAATAACTGTGTAAGCAAACTATTTTCACGAAAAACTTGAGTAAAATCAGGTACTGCACTTAGGTTGAATTCATTTGGAATGAAACTGGACGGTATAGTTAGATATCGAAAACTACTATATCCAAATACTTCCCAATAAGAAGTTACATTGGATCCTACTTCGAAGTCCGGTGGAAATATTATACTATCACAATTAATCATATGGGCGAATAGACCAGCCATTCCTGTTCTTTTAACAGATACTGCTGTAAATTTTGATGGTAGTGTTAATAAACCTCGAACACCGCAACAATAAAACATTCTTCTCATAATCTTTACCATGCTTGTATCAAAACTTTCATTAAACGATATAGTCGACAACTGGGGAGTTTCATGAAACATCTTATATAACGATATCGCTTTGCTTGTATCGAATGACTCAGGTAATATTAAACGCCGTATCGACATGGCATATGCGAACATCAATACGAAATCTATAACATTACTAGTATTAAAAGTATCCGGAATTTTTATATCAGTAACGCTTTCGTTATGTTGAAACATTCCCGTCATATACATAACACGGCTTGTATCATGGTAACGTAAATCGATTGTTTTTAAGTTAGAATTATCGATGACTATATCGTATGTATCGTATGTACCGGTGGTATCAGTGATTTCAGTAGGTGTTTCTGATACTTCTATAGGAGCAAATTGATAAATACATTCCGCGACATGAACCTTGCCATCTGGTAGATTAGCCGGGTTATCATCTTCAGCTGATGTACGGACAAGACTTGTCATCGGAGTGTTATAGATGTTCCCAATATATTCGTTAGAAGTTAATGAGTAATTGTACCTTGCGGATAGTTTCGTGTAATCGAATCGTTCATTATCACCCGGACAAGCAGCGCGTTCATGAGTATTCTCGCCACGCCATGTACGATATGAATACTCCCATAGTTTATTAGTATTATTGAAGTAGCTCTGCGTAAGGACTTTAACGACTACCGTTCTAGTAGATTCGTCGTAGCCATGAATATTTGGATATGCTTCGAGATATGTTATTTTATCGTTGTTTTTATCGTTATAGCTACTGATATATCCTAGTATAGCAGGGTCATTCGAAACGTCAACGCTATTCTTATCTGTATTCGTTAAATCTATTACTAAACCGGTATCTTCGTGCAAATTCGCTATAGGTTCATGGTTAATGCATAATAGTACGCGATATTTATTCTCTTCCGTTAAAGGCGGTATATTGCTGCTACCATTAGATGCTGCGGGTAAGCCGTCCTCATCTAAATCACAAGCGAAATTTGCGTTCGGAGATTTCGATACATCGTATGCTTCTAAAGCGGCATTAAATGAAACATTACAGTTAAATGTTGCCGTTCTACGGTTAAGTTCCTGAATGGATTCTATAATGGAACGCATATCATATGTCTGTGTTTGACCTGGCTCAGGCTGTCCTTTACCCGTAGTCGGAAGTGTTATAAGTAATCGTTCTCCGTGTTCGGTATCTGACCTAAGCTCGATATTACAAATCTCATCACCGAGAAACGTTGTTGGAGCTGTTAGTTTATGAGTAACGTCTAAGTTGGAATCGACTTGAATGATGTTTGTATGCGGTTCTTCTGGTTGTGGGTTGCTCGGGGGTTCCATCGATTTATATAGTGATAGAGTTGATATTCAGCGTGGATAATGGATGAAAAATAAACGGTAATCATTTATATAATTATTATTCCATTCGATAGCGATAAATAACTTTCATATTACGGTTATTAATTCACATTAGCGGGGTTCAATGAATTAGAATCGATTATAGGTAACGAATCTTGTGGTGCAGCTGAACTGCGTCCTACTCCTATGAAGATATTATCTCCATATTTATGTATATAGTAAGGATAGTTTTGCATCTCACTTGCCGTTAAATCACCATTATATTCGTATCTACCATAGTTTTCAGCATCTACGGTTATACTCCAAGTAGATATTTGCCGAGGGGATACTATATTATGATATCCAATATATAATGTATTATCTATACATAGTATTAATTGGTAGTCATTATTCAATACCGGATAATCGCTCGGAGACATCTGTGGCCAGGACTTATCTTTCTGACTATATAGCATAAGGGAGACGTTATCATTATCATCTATAGTACCATGTACGATGACAACACTGGACGTTGAATAATGTAATGTAAAGTAAAAGTTATTTCTGTCAAGTTCGGCTATTAGATCGGAATGAGTGTCACTAAACATTGAACCGGATTGCATAAATGTATAATTTACCTTAGTCACTGTATATTCAGATGGTATCTCAATAATCGTGGTTATATCATCACGGTGCTCCTTCGAATCGTGAAACAGTAAATTATTTATGTTACTGGCTTTTAATACCACGGGAAGTAAGATGGCCCATGTTGTTCCGGGCATTCTGAAGTACGCTATCATTAATAGTCGACCATTATGTAATTGTCTGAAAATCGCCTTTTCTATAGTTAATCGTTTACCGTTCTGTGACGTATACTCATCAACGATATGATACATCAATACATTGTAATACTCATTATATTGATCGTTCGGCTGTATAATAGTAAATGTTTTGATATCTATGGAAACTCGATGGAGTCCAGAATCAGTGGGCGTTTCATTAGAAGCATATTGATGAGTTATTGATCCATTGACAGAATATATAACTTCCAGCACAGACTCATGTAGGATACATCCGGCATGAAAACATGTTCGTCCGCTATAAGCTGGTAACCTGATAATACGATTGGGTGAATGGGCATCCATCAATGCTATAACCGTTTCGTTGGTAGAGGTTAGCGCATTCATAATATAATAATTATTATCTAATAACCGCATTATTCCATCGATTTGCTGTATTTGAACATTATCACCGATTATGTTATAAGTCGCGGTCTGTCCGGTTTTTCTGTTATTGATAATAATTGGATATTCGTTGAACGATTTCTTGCGTACGAAAAAGAGCATATAGGTCTCATTGATTAGGAACATATCATAATCTGTATTCTCCGTATCATAGATTATATACGATTTGCTTGGTGCAGACGGATTATATTGTATTAATTTTCCATCAATCAGAGCGAACATCCGTTCAATTCCTCGCTCCATATTATTTTGCATACAACGAGTACTACACCATCCACTAACGGTATCAACCATTGGGGGAGGGGTATACGGTACCACGACTACGCCCGTATCCGCATGTACCTGATCCATGGACGGTTCGGCGAGATAGTCTAGATCTATAAGATTATCGATGTTATTGATAAATTCATCAAAGGTCGTATAGTTACGAATCATATGTTCCCAGCCATTAAGTATATCCTTTAACGGATACATATTATCTGTAGTCCATAATTTATCTTCGTCCTGTACTATCTGTATCTTAAATAAATCGGTTAGATCGTTAATCGAAGCATTACTAGCAGCAGGTAAACCGTCTTCGTGATCGTTACACGCGAACTGATTATATGTATCTTCCAGATTTGCATCGAAAATATCTTTAGCATATTCAAATGAAACATTACAGTTAAATGTAGCAGTTCTACGATTAATCTCTTGAATGGCTTCGATGATAGACCGCATTCTATATGTTTGCGTAACTAGCTTACCTTTGTATGTATTCGGTAAGGTTACGTACATTTCTAATGATTTGCTTGGGTCATTATCCTTATAGGTAATCTCGAAGTTACAAGTAGGTGATCCCAGTCTACAACGAGGAGCTGTAACATGTCCGGTTACGTCAGTTTTAGCATCAAATTGCATAAGATCAGTGGACATTTATATACGATAATACCCACCGCAATTCAATTACCGTTGCACCAGATCGTTTAAGATTCATGTTATAACTGGGACGCGTATATCATAAAAATAACCATAAAAGTTTAATAAAATACGCTATCATCAAAGGCATCTTCCTTAACTTCGTTTTCTACGGCTAACTCCTTAATGGAGCGCTTAGCATGCTTATTTTTACGTTCCTTTTTAACTTCTTTAACTTCCTCGATTGGCTCAAGAGTTTCCTCTTCATGTTCCTGTTCTGGTTCGATTTCAACGGTTTCTCTAGGCATTGTAACATTACTGCCACGCATAACGGAATCCTTACCTCTACTCCACTGACCGATATATGGATAAGCTTTACCATTAACGCTTGTCATTGGATACATCTTATATGGTTCCATAAGGGTATCCGTATAACGATCTCCACCAGATATACCATTAGCAAAGTTATCAGTAAGCTTAAATAGTGTACTGATAGAGGTAACACCGGACCTATAAAGTGCGGTCATTAAGTCAGCCCTGATGATATTCTTATCGCCATTCTTATAAAGCGATTCCAGATGGGAAACTACATCGAAATCATCGCGATTATAAAGCTTATTAACGGCGCTGTTGATACGCCTGGAAATGTTATCAGTTAAACGGGAATATGATATGGATTCCATTTCACGTTCAGCGTTAAGTGCAGCTTCTTGAGAAACATTGGATAAAACGGCGTCAAAGTCAACACCATTAGCGATATCAGTTAAAGCCATAGCGAACATGGAATAAACGTTGTCGGCGTTAATAAACTGGCTCGCGAAGGATTTATCATTAACGAAGCGCTTCATACAGAATGCGTAAGCAGCTTGTTCGATAGAGTCAAATCCATTAACGAAAGCCTTAAAGCGAGTAGTATATGATTGCTTCTTAGTGCTTCCTCCACCGATAACGGTATGGGATTTCTTGTTATATGTTGGTATGTAGGTTTCCGGAGAACCTTGCGGTAAATCGCCCATAAAAACGTATATACCGTGAGCGCATCTACCAAGGAATTTGCATGCAACCGGTTCCTTTAGATCAGCGTGAAGCGAGACGTTAATTTCCGCCGGTGTGCGATAACTCATATACATAACCTCGTTAGCCGCATTTGTCCTACGGATCGGATCAAATTTACCGTTAGGATACTCTTTATTCGCATCATCCATCGGACCAATCTTATAAAGTTGATCGCGCTTATTATCACCGAATTTACTGAAAATATAACGCTTAAAACCGATCTTTTCGGCGTTTTCTATAATCGCTTTCTTTTCTTCAACGGATCCTTTCTGTGTACCTTTAGTGACGGATCTTATAGTTGCGTACATTGTCTGTCTAACGCTATCTGGTGGGATGATGAATATGGTATTTGGAGGTGCTCTAACGGAATAATAATCTAAGTATAAGCGATCAATGTACTCGTTTACCTCACTATTAGGAAAATGAATTAGATCACCGTAGATCGTTACGGATTCCTTAACTTTAGTGCTAGAAGCTTTACTCTTAACCGGCATAGTTGATTGTGTGCGTTTAGGCTTTCTTCCTCCACCAATCGGTTGATCTAGGTATACTATACCGCCTTTCTTTCCGCCCATAATCGATCGCGTTTCTTGTGTAGCTGTTGGACCATAAATGTTAGAGAATACTCTGTCGGTAGAAACGGACATTTATAAGATGAAAATATAACACAATACCTAAGAATGCATAGGTTATTGATGTCTATTATGGTTAATAAATATGGATAAAACAGAGCTGATTGTATGGTGCTGTTATGGTGCTTTCGTGATTATAGGCTTATTAATTTTCATAGGGATTTCGTGCTATGTTAAATCGAAAATGCATATCTGTGAAGAAGAACAGGCGATGATTAGGCAATACAATAAACGGTTAGAAATGGCGCGCGGAAAACCCGAGAAAAATAATACAACCGAACCTGAACCAAGAAAAGAAACTTTTAGCCTATTCAATTTACTGAGTTAATTAGTATTTCTAACAAATGTGGCAACCTGACCCCAAGATTGCTGCCATGTTGTTATACTGCTGTTTATCGAAGTTCCTGATTCCTTTTCGTACCAAGTAACACCACTAACTGCGGCGAGTAGTTTGCTTCGTACAGGACTGAAAACACCCCATTGTATGGTTATTTCTGTTAAATTTTGTAGAATGTTGGTGACAGCACTACCAGAGGCTTCATCAGCAAATACATAGTTGTTCGCGTTGAGAAATGCCCATGTCGTTAGATCTAGATTAGTTAATTGATTACACTTGTAAAACGCTGTATTAATATTCGTGCCGGGGAGCATGTTACTCCACCTAACGTTTAGCGTTGTTAACTTACCACACCCAGCGAATATATTATCCATGGTTGCAACAAGACGTACATCCCAATTATCTAGATTTAACGTCGTAAGGCTAGAACAATTATCGAAAGTATTGCCTAAATCGGTAACGTTAGAAACGTTCCAATTAGAAATAGTTAAAGCTGATAACTTCTCACAACCGCTAAATGTATGATTTAATGTGGTAACATTAGACGTATCCCAATTATCGATCTTTAATACTTCCAGATTTGTACAACCGGCAAATGCGGAGGACATATCGGTTATTAGAGAAGTATCCCAATTATTCAAGTCTATTTCGGTGATTTTATTGCAACCATTAAACATTCCGTTTATAGAGGTCACTGGATAAGGCTCGTTACCCGATGCATCCTTAATATAGTTATATGGAAGGTTTTCTGGTAATTCGGTTGCATTTGTATCCGCTAAAATCACCTTTAATGTGTTATTGCTATTAAGCGTATATGTCCACCCGTTAATCGTTAGTGGTACATCGTCTGCAAGTACCCCTTCATATTCACCATATAACATAGTGTCCTGTTCTTCCTCTTCCTCCTCCTCTTCTTGGATTACATCTTTAATGCGCTCTATATTGTGTAATAATCCATCATATGCGCGCATTAATAGCTGATCGTTAACATCGGTATAATCAACGTCTATAAGCGGTTTTGTTGGAAGATTTTTGCTTTTAGCGATCTTATTGTATTTCGTAACTAGAGTATCCGTCATACACTTATCGTCCATTGCAATATTCATGCCCGGTTTGTTCGCATTTATGGCGCGTTTGAGTATATTTTTATTCGCGTTCAGCATTTCTGAAAAAAAAAAACGACGAGGATGCGACCACGCGCATTATAAAAAATAGCGTTAAAGTTTTTATAAAAGATCTAACTTCCCTATGGCTCGTCACTATCGTTTCCTCGCCCTTATAATAAATCCAACTTTTCAAGGAAACTTTTACGTCTTATATCTTCCTGCTGATTGAGGTATGATTCCACGAGTTCATATGTGAAAGGGTCTACATGTAGCTCGCTAAAGGTTACCTTTTCAGTTCCTCTATCTAGAATAGCATTAAAGCGACCATTCCTTAATAGTTTATATGCCAAATCGCACGGTTCGATTATATTTTTAATCTCAATACCATCGATATACTTCTCGATTGACGGAAGGGTATAAAGGTGATTTGCTAGGTCCGTAATGACTCTAACGAACTCGAATACGGAACATATATCACGGGTGAGTTTTGGCTTAAATTTCTCTATCGTTACGTCACTATCATAGAAGTATGTTTTAGTGGATTTATCGCTAGAAGATTCCATTTGTTAACTTAATAATAAAAATAACTTACAATTGTAAGCTAAAACAGTATATATTTACTCCTCTGCCCATTCATAATCCGATGAATCATAATCGTCGTCATTATGGTAATGGAAACGAGAGCAGCTTTCTGGGGTCTCTCTAATGAGTTTTATGTAGAGCTGTGGAACGTAATTTCTGCAGTCCAACCACTCGATATCACCGCACTTAGAACATGCCTTAACGACATAAACAGCGAAGAAACCCTCAAAGTTATCTCTAAAGTAATCCGTTTCCATCAAATCATCAGCGAAATCATAAAAGATAACACGGTCGTAATGACAACGCTCATGGTATTCTCCTGATACTCCAAATTCAACGGGAAACAGAACAGGACAATCATTAAGAGAATCCAGGAGTGGTGGATAGTTATCGGTTCCGTCAATGGTGATCATTTCTTAGATAACGGATAAAAATAATACGAATATTTAGTTTCGTTTAACGGATAGTTTAATCACTTTCTTCTACGGCGGTAGCCTTAACGCTTTCTTCCCAGTGATAACCATAACGCTTTCTGTTTTCTGGAGTATTCTCGATAATCTTTAGGTACTGAAGTGGTTCGTTATCGGAATCAACCTTAACGGAAGCGCAATCTTTACATACCTTATTAACGTAAATCGCGATATGCTTATCCTTATCGAAATGCTTTGTAAATAATTCCGTATCCATGTAATCATAAGCGATTCCGTCAAACATAACTACATTGAACGCACATGTTTTATGGGGCTTGTTTGATGGTTCAAATTCGTCTTCAAGAACAACTCTCTTGGTAGAGCAGTGCTGAAGCCATTCAATAGTAGCCATTATCTTAACCGATGGATAAAAATATATAATTTATTTAGAATCACATAGCGGATTCCATTAACGCGGATGGTGCTAATGCTTCCGTTAATCCGGGCGTCATGGGTATCTTCATCTCCTTAAACACGTTCATCATAGTCTCCACCATAGTACTTTCAACGTCTCCTTCTTCTATACCCTCATTAATGATATCGTCTATCATCTCGGATTTAGTCTCACTAATCTGGTTCTGTTGCATGAATTGTTGCATGATAGCATTAAGCTGGACTAAGTTAATAGAATTGTTGAACGCACGCATCATGAAACCGGCTTGTTTCAAAGCATTAGTGACGCCCATTTCGGCTTTCATATGCATTACTTTTATAAGGATGCTGTCCATCTGTACCTGTAAATTACGGAATTTAGATACCGCTTGACGATTCCGTAACATGTCTTTAACTATGGTAACCGCGGCACGATTCTCATCTTGGCGAACAAATTCTTTAACCTTATTTTTGATCTCTATTTCTTTATTCTGTAACGTTCTTATTTCACGGTCGATTAATCTATTCGTTTTGCGTATATTCTTACGGAACTCATGAAATTGTTCGTCAGGAGTTTGCTTCTTCCCAAACAATCCCATACGATACGGTTAATAGTATTTATGCATAAAAATAACTCTAATGATGTACTAAAACATATATCATTTATATGCCGAACATAGAATATAAAACCTTCCTGGATAGCCGTTTATGGTATTTATTATAGAATTCGTTTTCTATATATTCGAATGTAGATATCTGTCGGATATCATCGCTTTTCTGTCCATAAACCTGCATCTTAAAGCCCGATATAAATGCTTCCTGTTGAGGGGTTAACTCGTCTACGGTTCTTAATGTAATAACTCCTACTGGAACCGATTTATGTGTATTTTTTGTATGCGTCGGCTCGGATAATGCATATACGAATTCCACTAAAGATTTATGTCGTTCAGCGACGGTTATAGGCGATTCTTCAGGTTGTTCTACTGTAAGATCTTCGCTAATACATGCTCCCATTTTACCGCAAATGAATGATAATTATGCCTTATTATTTCTGGAGCCGGATGATGTATTCCTATATTCTACTTTTGCAGATATTTTCGATACCACGATGATCACAACGGTTATAATTGCAATTGCAGCGAGAGCCCTAATGACTCCTATACCGAATATCCATCCCTGGTTGACGGATCGTACTCCAGCGTGTTCGTTTTCATCTAATTTACGGACTTCATATGTGTAAAAGTCTCTAGCAAACATAAATGATTTTTCGAAATTTTGATCCGTACCATTAATGATTGTGATATGGGGTGTTCTCCAGACTCCGTATAACTGTAAACGCATAAGTGTGTGTGGTTTTAGTGTAACACTCTTAAGTTCTAATAAGCCTACAGAAGATAAGTTTCCTCTAGTGATTCTTCCAGGACCATAGCCTATAGGTACATTATCAACGTACTCGGTATTACCGAGCTTATCTCCGCCTCGCTTTAAAGAAATAGCGAATGTGCATATCGCACCACAGTCCGGTGAATTAGTATCGCTAACACCGGTTTGTCCTCTAATGAACATACCAGCTGATTCATTCATATTTACGTTAGCATTCTGGACAAAACCTGAGACATTTACATTCATTTGATTTGCCATTTTCTGGAAAAAAAGTATACAAAAATAACACTAACGTTTTAATTAAACGCATAGCTAAACGGTTATCATATTACAGTCCACAAGCGCCAGATTTGCAGTGAATATCTTCAGTGGAGACAGACTTAAGTACCTGTGAATCACGGCAGCGATCACGGTAGATAGTTGTACCCTTGATACCTAACTTATACGCTTCACGGAATACTTTATCGATATCTTCTGTACCGGCTTCATTAGCGAAGTTAATGGTCTTGCTAATGGAGTTATCAATATGTCTCTGGAAAGCGGCTTGCATTAATAAATGTTCCATCGGGGTGATTTCATTAGCATTCTTAAAGACTTCAATATCGAAATCATTAAGGGTAATTACAGTAGGATCTAGTGCGGTTTCAGTACCAGTTTCTATAATAATCGCATTACTAATACCGTTTTCGCTAATATCGACGATATTCTGAAGGTTATATGCGTTATTCTCTTGAAGGAACCGCTTAAAGTATCTGTTAATGACTATATCATCATCCTTGTTACCAGCGGAATACGCTTTCTTATAACACATCCTGAATTCCGGTTCAATGGAGTATGATGTACCCAACATTAATGCGATAGACCCGGTTGGAGCACAGCAAAGCGTTGCTATATTGGCTTGCGATAAGAGAACTTGATCAGCAGTAGACATATCCGGTGTAATCTCTATACCTAAGCGATCGGCGAGAGAACCAAATCGTTTAGCGAGCATAATGGATTCCATTAACGCGGCACATGACATGGTCTGCATAATGTAACCCGCAACGCGCCTACCCGCTTCACTTGTATAAGGAATATGCAGTTTCATGAGTAAGTTAGCGAAACCCATTAGACCCAAACCTAAACGTCTCATCTTTCGGACTTGAGCGATAACATGTTCATCAGGAACGTTAATCCTATCAATGATTTCGTTAAGGAATCGCGTTACATGTCTTACTGTTTTCTTGAACTCATCGGCACGGAAATGCTTAACGAATCTATCGAAAAGTTCATTATTTAGAGTATCCATATAGACTTTATCGCCATTAACTTTCGCGGAAAGATAATCCTTAATGTTAACCGTTTTGATGGTTAAATCACTAGGTTCATCAACGAATTCTTCGATGTTAATCGCGCCAAGATTACATACTTCATTGGGGTACATCATTATTTCGCCGCAAGGATTACACGCTACAATCCTACCCATAATCGGTTCCAGTATGGAGTAGCGTTCATTAACGTTTCCTTCAAAGATACAACCCGGTTCACCGGAAGCATGAGAAGAAGCGATAAATGCTTTCCAGATTGCGGCTGTAGATTTACTGGTTATGCTTTGGGATTTAACGATAAACCGATCATCATAGACGGACTCGTGGATTGTTTGGCATAAATCAGGATTCTTCTCCAGTGTATCCATGAAATCATTAGTAAAACACACAGAGATGTTAAAATTATTAATGACTCCCATATCACGCTTAACATTGATGAAATCCATAATATCTGGACAGTTAACGTGTAACAGTCCGATGTTGGCGCCATTACGGTTTGTTTGTGTAATTATATTGGAACAAGCACTAAACACATACAGCCAAGTTATAGCGTTTGTACGGTTAATGTTATTGATAGCATTAACGACTACATCGTAAATGAAAGCGAAAGAAACTGGTCCACCAGACTTAACATCATGGTCGCATATTGAACCCGCTTTTCTCAGCTGCGATAGATCGATCGCGTAATCTTCCCCGTTCTGCGTACGCTTGGCAATATTACGCAACATCTCAACGATACTGTTTAGCGTATCGTGCACGCGATAATAATGAGAAGATTCATATATGCTGGACTCTTTACGGATAGTGCAATTGGACCGTCTAATGTAATCCAGTAATTCACTTGCGCTGACCGTGTTTTCTGTAAGGATTTCCGGGTATTGCATGGAGAATTTATGATCGTAATTAACCTTACGGATATTGAATGTTCCAGTAGGATTTTCGAGTAAATTATCCGGTACTATAATTACCTTCTTAAATGCGCGATAATCGGCGTCGATAAATGATGCAATATCAGGGTGATTAATATGCAACATTAAGAGCCGTTTAAAGTGGCGATTATTGTTAGTTAAGCGCCTATCATAAACGCATATCTGAGGGATTTTGCTGAACGAAAACCCTATTCCCATACCGTGTTTTTGGAGTATTAATGCACGGCAAAGCGTATCGATAATCGGTTCACTGTCAAGGGAAATTTTATCGTTATTTTCTATGATATTTCCAGTTAACGGCAACACTAAACAATTAGCCGAAACAGGCTGTTCTGTACCAACATACGCTAATGTTCTTCCTCCTGGGCACCATTTACGAGATTTCATTTGCTGAAGGAGAAATGTATCGTTAGGAGCTACCGTAGAGCATACACGCTCACATACTTGGTCATAAGAAGTTTCGTTATCGTTTAAGTAACGGGAACGGAGAATATACTCGTTAATCGGGGCGCTATAAGAAGACATTCTGAAGGGTGTTAATAGCTAGATAAAAATAATCTGCATCTTTGGGTTTAGTTAATAACTCTATATGTAAGGGAGTGAGACGAGCGCCATAAAGGATATCGTTGATTATCGCCTATAACATATATGCTTGTAGTAGAGCCGTGGGGTATAGTTATAATGGAATTTACGGAAACTGTATGCGGTCTAATCGAGGTTGCTATATCTAACGTTTCTGCCGCTCCGTAGGGGCGAGCAGCAGTTTCTGATGTAGTTTGTGACTGATTAGTCCACTCCGATCCCATTTCTATGATCGCTAACGATATGCCGAATAAACGCTCCGTTGATATCTGTGATTCTATTACCTTGTCAATGTATGGTGTGTTGCAGTTATAAAGATATAATTTCGTCGATACAGGGAAGAAAGGATAAGCGATACAGCTAAAGATTTTATATGTATCGTCGGTAGGTAGTTCGCTATAACCAGAATTCTTGTTAGTAGCCTCTTTCATGGCGTTATATTTATCGGTTATTTCGTCAATTAGTTCCGTGTTGGATGGATTTATAATGAACTCCGTATAATCAATACCGTTTTCACGATAGCGTATTAAACCATATTCAGAAGCGTATAAATCATTAATATTTATATCGATCTTATCTATAGCTAACGTATTAGTTATGCCATTAATAAATGATATCGCATGTGAAGTGAGTGAATCGCTTCCCATTTTAGATATTAAATCAGAATTATATAGCGATAGGTTATTATAGTTCGGCGACCCTTCTAACGGAAGCGATAATGATTCATTATTAGAATCATATTCTAGGACGGGAATACAAGCGATATTTGTCGAGGAATTGTTATTGGTATTATCTAACGAAATGTCAAAATTATTAAGAACTACAGGAGAGTTGATCATAGCGGGATACCATGGTATGTTTGTCTGAGTTCCTGTCTGAGTTCCTAGTATAGCGATATCACCTATATCGTATGCGCAGGCAGGCACATTATGTATGGCTTGGATACCCTTTATAGCGAGACCACCATAGATTAAACCATTTAATTCACCCAATCTTGTGTTTATAATTGAGATTATACTCTCAGTATTTTTGTATGTCCCAGGAGGGATTCTTAAACAGCATAATATAGGAACTGTTTTATTATTTCCAGTAGCGGTCTGATCATCACTACCTTCGCCACGATCCATAAAGTCTCGTTCTAAAGGTGCTTGCATGTCATTATCACCATTAGTAATGTCAGCTTTTCCGGAACTTTCGTCTGTATCTGGAGGTGGCGGATTACATGCTATTTCGTTTAACGGTATCTCACGTAATTCGACCCAAGAAAAAACATTATTAACCCAATCGATATTACGTAAAAAGCTATATAAAGTGATATCCTTAATGTATACATCTTTATCGGTATCGGTTGTGTTTGTAAACTTAAAGGTAATCGATCTCTCGCTAGTATCGGAGCGCAGGATAGAAAGATTCTCCATTTATTATAAAAATAATACACAAACCTTAGCTAAACTCCAGCGTTAGATCGAATGCGTCATAGTAGTCATATTCTGCGAAATAATTCGTCCGAATATCAAGTTCTATGAAATACCGAGTATTGATAAGCGTAATCCCTCGCCACGAGTTTATTTGTAAATCGGTATATTTATGTCCGTCATGTTCATCCATGATGCTGATTAGCTTAGATTCGTTACCGTTAATGATATCACCGCTATATATCATATGCGGTTCTGTGTATTTATATAAAGCCATCATCGGAATCGCTTTGGTTATTGTATATGTAATTATAAGCTTATCCATGGTTATAGTACTCAACTGTAGATCAAACCATGGAGTAAGTGTGTTAGAGAACAGATAACCTAACTTATTTAATGGCGGTAGATGGACTAAACACGGACCTATAAACCATGTCGTTACCGCAGATGTATTGGGCGATGATGGCTGTGTCGTCTCACCGTATATTCTTTTAGCCTGTAAATTCTCTAGTGAATATCCATTTCCGTTATACGTTAATATAGTAATTACATCGGTAGTATTTATAGATATTTCAGCGAACGGCGGCGAATTGGTATCGTTAGTCATAGTTAGAGAACCGTCGCTGATACTCACTTTAATCGCATTGCTATATGTACCATAGTCATACGTATAAAATTGGTTCTCGGATGATACTGTATCATGAACGAGCACGGTAAAGAATCTACCGGCAATGGTACCATCATCACTGCTTAGTGTATTATGATCAAATATGCTATCCGTAACCGGTTCATATATAGCGAAAATCGAACGACAATAATCTTCAATACCCCATACACGACTGGTTATATCAGCGCTATATTTATATGTATAACCTCCAAAGGTATCGTCGGTATTTAATTGGATAAAGATGCTATTATCTAATTTATCTGTATTCTCCATACCGGCTCCTCTTAGTGTTTCCTTAAACGCATCTTCGCTATCGATATTCCACGAACGAGTCTTATAAGAACCGGGCTCTGGCACATTCTCACTTTCTCCTATAACAGTCAATGTAAACGGGTTTATTGTATATGAATATATATGGTTATTTAATACAGTTTTTAGCGTAGTATCGAGTCGTTCTTTATATATCAGTTTACCGGATATATCTATAACGCTTCCTTGTACGGGGTAAACTCCGAGGCGTGGATCGTATTTAGAAAAACTGTATATAGTGGCTTCTTGAGTGGAAACTTTAAGCGAAGTAGGGGCATTATATATGACATTATATACGTTTTCTGGTAGCAATTCTGTCTTAGTATCATAAGCGTTTAAAGGCGTACCGTTATGTAATAAATATATACGCGCATCGGTTACGCGTACCTTTTTATTGTCATACGTCATAACGTCTGTAATAGGTATAAAATTATAGGTTTGCTTTAATGGATCTATCTTAAAGGAACCTGGTATTACTAACCCGTCATCATCTATGTGTTTACCTTTATCATGTAATGAAACGGATCGGCTGGATAGCTGTATACCCTTTATATATAATTGCACCTGAGTATACCAGTCTAACGGTGCTTTATATAGGTTCATATCTACCGAAAACGATGGTACGCGTAGTCTAGAATAATCGTTAAACAATTCCTGTAATTTATGAATCGATAAGCGAGAACTTATATCGGTACCAAATTTAATCGTACTGTCTAAGGTTGGTGTCTTGTTTATAGCATTACCGACATTACCGAAATCAGTTCCTCTTAAGTCTATCACAACGGTATCATTTAAGGTTGGTTCGTTATAGTATTTCACGGATAACGCAGATATTATTAGATTATACGTTCTGGCTTCATCTTTAAGCTTATCATAGGAATCCGGTTGTAGTTCAAGGAATTTCGCTAACATAGTTAGCTTTGAATCTAGATTCTGTAACGAAGCGAGTTGAAGGGTTGGCGTTAAATCACCTTCGATATTGGACGGGTTCATTATAGAAGCGTAATGCTTCTTAAAGTCAATCTTTATGGTAGAGGATTTGCTTAATGGTCCCTTAATGATATACGATACGTGTTCGCTATATTTCGGCAGTGCCCAATCGTAATATAACTGATATCCTTTGATGAGCCTAAAATCGTCGGTATTATAGAATTTTATGCTATATTCTATAAGGCATAACGTATAAATATAAACGCTGTATTGTTTATGTCGTTGCTCAGCGATACCTTCACGGGAGAATATATAATCGAAATATGCTGGAGCGTTTTGGTATAAGCGTTGTATATTTTTATAGAATCGCGGAGAAAAGTATTCATCCATGCGGTTCTTTATGACTATATCTTCAGGGATAACACGCGCATCGTCTATAACTTTCTTATAGATGAATTTGTTGGAAAGAAAGGTAAATTTGCTTAAACGCGCATCGAATTCTGTAGTATCCGTATAGGATTGCTTTCTAGGTTCATTCTTAATGATTTCCATAAAAGTTATATTATCTCGGTTGATATTAGCGAATTGTCTGGCTTGCATTTGTGCTAATGAGCCTTGGTAATAAACGCTCTCTTTATCGGGTTGTACAGCGGTGTTTATAGAAGCCATCTTTATGTATAAAAACAAAGCCCAAGCGCCGGACGTTATATTATACGGTTCCTAATTAACGGGAATGCGTTATAATCATTTCCGTACAGGAGTTTCGTTATAACATTTCTAGCCGTAAGTATACCTTCTATTAACCTCGCTTTAGGTATCTTTGCGAAGTCTAACACTAACGGCGGCGCAGAATATACCATCGAAAGTTCATCCGGTAAGTCATAAATCATTATCTTGGTAAAGCAAATGGATTCGAATAACGAATGCCCTTTAACGTAGTAATAGTACTCGATATATGCTGTGGTTTTATCTATATTATTGTTAAGCAATTCACCGTGAACGGAGTATAAGCCAAAACGAATCATATCATGGATAGACCTTAACATTATATCATAGGAGATGTCATAAAGGAAATCATTGATGTTCATAGCGTCGAATACAGCATGTCTAGCGAATTGCGCATTGATTACCTTCATAAGTACCTCCGTCATAACATAGTTGTTGATGGTTGCAGGGAATTCATTTTCTGGTAGAGCATTATACGTATCCTCGGTGTAGAAGTAGATAAACTCTCCTGGACGCTCACGACCAACTCTACCGCGACGTTGAATAACTTGACGCTTATTTGCAGGGATTTGCTTAATGCAATCCATCTTAGAACCCCTAAATAATAACGGATTATAGATAGCCGTTGTCTGTAATCCATAATCGACACATAAAGCGAGATTGCTGAAGGTTTTACCCGTTTCAAGTACTGGCGTAGAGATAATGATTTTTAGTTCATATTCACGTGCTTCTGGATCAGGTTCAGTAGCATATTCCAGTAACTTATCTGCGGTTACCGAATAATCTCTAGCGTATGGTATAATAAGGAACCGTTTACGTTTACGATTAAGATCACGCCACTTGGTAACGTCTTGCATGCTAGTTTCATCGGAAACCAAGAACGATATATGCTTATCCTTAGTACCTTCGAATAAGTACTTACCGAGCGTTAAAAGTGTGCGTTTAAGCGGTGCGAAAACGAGACAATCTCCTTGCGGTTTAGGTATGTAGTTCGTTAAAAGATACTTAGATAGAGCCGCTTCTGCTAGTACATTAGGAGGCTTCATCGGATGTTTCTTCTTGAATGGTTTTCCTCCTGGCTTACCCTTAAATGGTGGACGTTTATCATCACGTTTATCGTCTCGGTTAGGCGGTTTCTCAAAGCGATCTAACGTTAAAGAATATTTATAAACTCTATTATAAACTGGGTCGTTAAGCATAGTTTTCTCTAAGGAATCGATTAAATTAATATATTTAGCGTATCCGCCGGTTTGCTTATTTTCATTGGTATTTTTATCGTTATTTCCTTTATCCAGCCACTTAAACGGATCAACGTATTTAGCTATAACTTCATGGTTCGGAGAGCCTTTAACATAAGCGATCATGGTAGGATCCTTATAGATAGATTCAACTTCCTGCGAGAAGAAGAAACGAACCATCATATCCACATCGATAGTAGCTGATGTAAATAAGAACAGCGGGCAGCGCGGATCAGTCGAGAACCTAGCAAGAAATCGTTTAACGATAGATACAAGGGATAGCAGTGAAGAATCCAGTACGTGACATTCATCGACAACTATTATCTTATAACCCTTAGAAATCTTACCGTTAAACATCATTTTGTATAGTTGATCGCTAAGGATTTGCGTTGTACAGTAGGTACATGTAACGCGTTCTTTAGCGTATATTTTCTCTACGCCGTTAAGGATAGATACGTTCTTACCGAACGCCATATCATCATTGTAACGAATAACGTCTAACGCATTTGTTTTGGTCAAGACAATACGGGGTTGTGAACAGATAATCTTACCGAATTTATGGAACAAATAACTGATCATAAGGGTTGATTTACCTGAACCAGTACGGGAATTTACAAAGTATAGTCTTGAACGCATCGACGATGGGGATTCTAGTTTAGCCTTAATGATTGTCTCAATAATTTCTATAGCGCGAAGCCGTTTAAGCGCTTCTTTAAGGTTTTGCGGTATATCAGCTTTAGGATCGAATGTGAATACATTTAATTCGCTAAGGGTTGGCATATACCGTTTATCTTGTTATTAAAGCTTATATTCCATTACATACTACTAATTATATTAAAATGAGCGATATATATGGATCGGTGGAGAATGACTTAGTCAAACCGGCAATAGCATTCGCGGACTCCATTAACGTTGATGGTGGAGTAGTTTCCAATATTGCTGTATTAGGTAATGAAAGATATCGGTTAATAGTACGTCCGGAAGGAATTTTCGCTAGAATGCCTTGCAGATATGACAAAGATGGATTCTTACTGGACGAACCGGTAATACGAGAATATAATTTAGCAGCTATTGTAGAAGCGATTCAAGAGATTAATAGGCGAACTGCTTGGATGGAAACTGATATGAGTTTATTTGATTCTCTTGAATACACTGATGTATTACGTGATAACGACGGTGAAATAATCGATCAGTTTGGTCCGTTATATGATACATTAACCGATCTGCTTCCAGCGCTAAAAGATCCGATCATTTATACGATAACTTTAGTCGATCAGAACGGAACGCTAATTAATTACCCCATTGATATGTCTAAAGCTATCAATAATATCTTAGATGATATGATTAATAATGGCATAGAAAGTAGAGAACTAACAGCAAAGGATATTGAAGATGTTTTCTTCATGCTTAGTACATTTTCTGCTCGTGGAGTTAAGGCTACGATTGAACCGCAAACTGCACTATTAATACCGTATGCAACATTGGTAAATGGAAAAGACTTACAAATAAAAATATACATCGATGATAATTACAGTGAGCCGTCCAAACCTCACGTATATAAAGATGATTACTATACTTATACTTACTATGAACTAGGTAATAAAGCGATAAATGAATCGCTTGGACGTAGAATAAATGATCCGTTTATACTAATTTCTCTTAAAGATACGACAGCAACGCCGACCCGCCAATTTATAACTCAACCGTACATTCTCACAATAGATACCGGTATTGATAACGCTACATTTATTTATCAAATGATTAACGTTCTTGATGCCGTCGTTAATTGTATTCTCGTAATCGATAGCGAATCTTATGATACCATTAATCGTACCCATAGTGAATGGTTGGAAGATGTAAGTAGCATAAACATAAATCAAACATAATGACTGATCATCCGTTTTTGGTCTCGTAAAGGTATTCTTCTGGTACGAAATGACAAAAGTCGTATTAGGAAAGGACACAGTAGTCCATGGTAAATTGAGTAGTGATACGCTAGACGTTAATGATCGCCTAATAGTCAACGGTGATGATATAATAGTAAAGGCACGGATTCAAGGTACGATAAAGGAATTCACTATGAGCAAGATAATTGAAGCTATTATGGCTCTGAACGAGAGAACATGTATGATGTATCCGGATTATGACCATATAAAAGTGTCAGATGCAATCATAGATATTGATGGAGATAAGAATTTGTTACCGGATTTATTGACTGGATTAACGATCGAGATTATACGTGATAGCGAAGTCTTATATTCGTTTTCTATCGCCGAATCGAGTATATCCGGTAAACTTACCCGCGGTATGATGCTAACGTCCACGGATATAGATACGATTATGACTATGCTTAAACAAAAGAGCCCGCCGGGCGAATATACATTCATCAGCCCGGTTATCTATGAAGAAACGGAGCCCGGTAAAGTTACACTAAAAAGCTTTTCATTACAGGGACAATATGACATTCTTCCGGAATCGGATGGACTATATAAGTATACGGTAATCGATGATGCAATGCGGTTCGCCGTATCGATTACCGGAGATTCTAATGTATATAATAGTGATTTTACGAAAGCGTTTATAACGTCCGAGGAAGAAACATCCAAAGGTCGTATTCCTATTCTTTATCCGATTCCGCCGTTATTCGATGGTATAATATACGATGGTAAAGAATATAAACGTTTAAACGTTGCATTTGAAGAAAAATCCAAAGATAAACGATATAGTAGAATAGGACTTCAGCCGGTATTTGATCTTAATTACGACTATTATAACAGTCGTCAGATAAAGGATGGTATAATCGATATAACTAAATGGGATCTTAAAGATGACATGCATTTTATCGTTCAATATTTCGTCCGCGCTCATGAAGATATCATATCGAAAGTACGGTATGATAAAAATTGGTACGATAAACTAGGACATGGCGGCTTCGAGATCATAGAACGCCCCGTTTATACGGTACAATTAACTATCCCAGGAAACATCGATCCGATAACTATTGCTAAGAACGTTGAGCTTATAACAGAATACGGTTTCGAAGTAAATAAACCGTTATCAGAGGAGAATATGGACATGATAAAAGCTGCAGTCGAAAAGGCACTTTCTGGACAGTCTATTAATATATTGATCAGTGATATAGTGCAAGAGTATGACTACAAAGATAATATACTTACCCTTGTCGCAGCCATTAATGATACCGCTTCACGGGCAACAGAAGAGGGACCGTTAAAAAAATACTTTACGGATACTAGAACTAACAAATATGGCACATTATATACATATACACTTAACGGCACAGTTATAACCGTTAAAAGAATCGACGCTCAAACAATGCTTGCAGATTATGGATTAGGCGGAACCTATAGCGATACTATCTCATTAATCTCTCCAATAACGAACGCCATTTATTATAATGGCAATGAAGTAGCCGAAACTTATCCAACATTCGTTCTGAACGAGTTATTTAGTAATATGACAATTGACGCGAGTATCAGAACGGCGGATATCTCGCACTGGAAACTCGATGCCGTAAATTCCGCAGCGAATATGTTTATGGGTTGCAGCAAAGATATTAATGTAGAGTATGGTACGAACTTTAGCGATAAATTTATAAGCAAATTCGCTAATGAATTATATATTAGATTAATATCGCGGGATGGCGACGAAGAAAACAAACGCGCAATAACAACGGACGCTTATTCGTTCAGCATAAATAGCAGTCTTACATCGTCGGAGATTGACGTATGTAAATCAGTTATAACGGATTGGTTAGTTAGCAAAGATTACGGCGATAAGGTATATTCATATACGGAAACCGTTCCGTATTTAATAAGCGACGATAAAGCATATGTCCGCAGTTTCTTCGATACGATTCTTACCGCCGCATATATTGATTCATATACATATGATATGACGACTGAGACTAATAGACCTAATAGTATCGTAATGTCTGTTAAAGCCGATGAAAATATATCCATTTCTACTCCACCATTAATGGAACCAGTATATATGTATCGCAATGAGACCGGCTTTGTGGGTGGTAATTTGACGGTTGATTATAGCAAACTCGCGGCGGGTTCTAAACTGAATGGTGAGGTAGATATCTCGCATTGGTCATTATGTGGCGTAACCTCACTTAACGGCGCGTTTTCGGACTGCATATCCATGACAACGTTAAAGTGTAACCATAAAGATTCCGCGTCGTTAAATTACTGTGATATGGACGCTTTATGCAGTGGATGTGCTTCGTTAGAAAAAATAGAACTTACCTCGCTTCCATTTAATATAATGTCAGTTGATAACGCATTTGCCGGCTGTGAATCTTTAAGCGAAGTGATAATAAGTGGTGTAACGTTAGATGTAAACTCCCTTAATGGATTGTTTAACGGTTGTTCATATAATGGTGGTGTTGATGTTCGAATATATACGAAAGGAAGTGAAGGGCAGCAAGTTAAATCGTTTACCGATACGTTTACCAATGTAACGAGTATGCAGATTAAAACTAATAACGAAAATCTATTTTCGGAGGAACGTGTTAACCACCTTAGATGGTATTATGATGATGGAACCGATCACGGATATACCACGTGCGAGAATGATTCGAATAGCAATACCATTAAAATTGGATCATGTGAATCGACTTCACGGTTCGAATCCGTTGTACCGATAATCTGCAGCGGCACCGACGCTTTTAAGATCGCATCGAGCTCTATAGGACCCAACGTTGATTATCCTGGAGAAGACATAACGATTGAAAATATCGTATTCGCTAACGTGATTAGTGATACTCTGTCTACCTTCTCATGTAGCTCCGCACTGTCATATATAAGTGATATATTACCTAATATTAATGCATTCGAGAGCACGCTAATATCAGCACTTAATAATGAATATTCAGAAAACGGATTTATCGTTGAAACGTTACCGGATCATTATCAGACCGTTCTTAATAAAACTGAAACGATAACATTGAGATATTGTCCGGTCGATGGGAATGAAAGTGATAATACCAACCCATATAAATATACAAATAGTAAGTTCGTTTTCGATTATTCCTATATGTCGGACGCATTCGACCCACCGTTTCGTCGCCCGATGCTTATTACTAAAACGGATGGAATTAGCGAACTTACATTAAGTGAACCTAGTGAAATTAATAACGAAGCCATCAAAAATGTGCTACCTATTAACCATAAGATAGCCGATTACACTCACTGGGATACTATGACGTATCTTACAACGAGTGTGATCGAACAAACGTTCGGTTCAAGCTATGGTGAGGATCCCGTAACCACTATCATTGCTCCTCATGTGAATAGTGCCATATTGACGGAGATAGAAAAGGTAATCGGAGCGCGCAACGGAGGTACACTAAACTTATATACTTACACTGATATTGATAACCTATATAATACTCAGAACATCGATGAATCGGACGAATCCGTGAAACCTAAATACGACGACATAGTTGAATGTCCATCAAAAATAAATGGAATGCAGGGTTATTCGATAGTAATCGAGAAGACTATCCTTTGAGAGTATAGTATTTATTCGTCATCGCTCCAACCAATAGAATTATGATTCACTTTAGCGACGGACAAAGCTGGTAACTTTTCCTGCTTTGCCTTAACGATTTCGTCTTTTTTAGTTACCTTAACTTTCTTTGTTTTTGGCTTAGGTTTTTCGGTATCCTCTTCATCTGAATCGCTAAACGATAAAACGGCAGGGGAGATATCTAACTGTTCCACTTCTGCCGTTTTTGGTACGGGTTCTGTTTTAGCTTTCTTTGGACGACCAACTTTCTTCGGTTTCTGTTCAAAATGATACAGTTTATCGTACTGATCAATGAGTTCGCTTAACGGTTTAATCTTAGCACCCATTGTCTGCAAATCCTTAAGCATATCATTTACGCGCTGGATATTTGTAGCGATTATATTGGATAATGGTTCGATATCCTTCATCGCGTAATAAACACTAGTCAATACACGGATATTCTCTTCATTGTCCGCGTTTGGCTGATTAATTAAACGGTTCTTGTTCTTGAGCTTTCCAAAGTACATAATCAAAGCACGCCACATATTAGGCGTATTATAATCACCAGCCAGATAGACATTTCCATCGGAATCTATATCGAACATACCATGTTCAACGATACGCGTTTGCTTGGAAAGGAATAGACCAATAACGGTCTTAGTTGTATGAATTGTGCGTAAATTTTCCAGATCAGATTCAAATTTCTTGAGTTGATCACGTCCGACTGTGCTAGTATAGTTCTTGCACTCAACCGCATAAAGGATATCATTGTTGGTATCGATTACATGGATATCGCATACATGGTTAGTAGTAGATACGTGCTCGATGCTAAGCGTATCAATACCCAACGCTTCGAACTGCTGCGTAACTTCTTGTTCATAAGCGGCACCTTTAATGGTAGCGTTAAGCGAATCTTTAGGTTTAAGGGTATCGTTAATGGATTCTATTAAACGGTCGGTCTGGTTGTTAAATTTATCCTGTAGCGTTAAGGGTAGAGACGTTAATGTATTCGTTACGTTACTCGCTAATAGTTCAAGCATAGTTTTGATAGAACCGGTATCACTTTGCGGCTGATTAGCGATATCATTAATAGATTCCTTTAAATCCTTAACCTGATTATTGAACGCGTTAATGGTAGAGTTAAACGCTTCAGTTATCTGGGTTCGTTGAAGATCGATCGCTTTCTCGAGGCGCTTAACGGATTCATCCATAACGGTAGCGTTATCATCAATCTGAACGTCTCTTTCCATGATTTCCTGTTTACGTAAAATGATCAACGATTGATGCCCATTCATAAGCATTTGTAGCGGTTCGTATAACGATTTCGGTAGATTGGTAACGGTTTCACCATCCAACCTAACATCATACATAGACGCGGAGTTTCCCATATTAAAGTCCAATAAAAATAGAGGATGTTATTTTATTTGAATACGAAATACAGAATGAGCAATCAATATGTATGCTTTAGTTCCGATTTAATACAAAGCACTTTTCGACAGGGGCTAGGTAACCAATTGCTAACGTTTTATGCTGCATACGGTTATTGTCGAGACAATCGGATACCATTGAAAGTAGACGTTAATGGACATTATATGTTTAGAATAGCTAATATTGATCACTGTAATTGCGACATTACTGATTATTATATGCCAGGAACAATCGATCAATTAAGATCAAATGGTAAGCCGTATACTTTATATGATGACCCAGTTACATTAAAAACGCAATCAGATAAGGACGTGCTAGGATTTAACACGAATATCTATCGTAATCACTTAGATGAACTACGTACTGTATTAAACATACCTAAAGAAACGATTGATGTTGCTGTAATGCATATCCGTATTTATACAAATATATCTTGTAAACTTCTTGTATCAGTCGGGATTCCATACTATATAAATGCCGTTAAGCATATTAAAAATAAGACAATTTATATCCTCAGCGGATACAATAATTATGATATCAATAAGGATAATTGTGTTAAAAATATACAATACATAGTAGACACTTTAAAGGAAATATATCCGGATAAAGAATTTATAGACGCGCATAACGTAGATTTTCTTTCAGATCCGGATCCTGAGATCGAAGAGTATAAACATATATGTGCCATCATAAATGCTAAAGAAGCTATTTTGAGCCGCTCAACGTTTAGTATCGCGGCTGGAATATTACGCGCGCCGAGCGATACGACGGTAATATCGAATTATTTATTTGGATACGGATACACATTCGATATGAGTAATGCGATAAATACCATAAACATACCTTATGATATTGTTTATGCCATGTGGTTCAACCGACCGCAAAACGCCGTTCATAGCATAGAAGAACGTAGAGCATGTATATCCGAATTCTTTAAGAAGGTGAGTAATGCAAATATTTTCGTATTCACGGATGATCAGCAATTAGTAGATGAATATGACTGGATGGCGCATGTTCGTATTATTAAAATTCCTACTGAATCATTACCTACATATAGACTAAATGAATGGGTAAATAAATGCGCAATGTTACCGAGTTATACTAGTATCGGGCGATCTACTGATCCATCTATTTATCATATTTGGTTTTCAAAGATATATATGATGCCAATCATACAACAATTAACCCGAAACTGCTTTGATAGACTTATGTATATGGACATAGGCTCGTTAAGGGAGAATGATTCAATAGAAGATAAATGTGTTTTCCCTATACTCGATAAATGTGGGTTAAACCGCGTTCATTTATATGATTTACGTGTCCATAATGAAAAGTGTAGACGATTCGTTCATGATGAACGTATTGCGGCTAATGTTATCATCGTACCTGATAAACGGTTAATATCTCCGATGGTTGGAATATACAATACTATAATAGAAGAATGCGCAGAACATAATATATATCTTCCCGACGAAGAAATATTATATAGTTTGATGGTCGATTTGACCGATGGCTTATTCGCTTTGTTGAAAAGTAGTCGAAATTATGTAGTATTTAAGAAGGAACTGAGTGAAACGTTTGATTCATTTACGCATTCTGACGGAAGCGGTAACGATGATATTCAACCTATATCCGTCCATACACTAGTATCGTGGATAGAAAATCATAAAAAGAATAACCCATATAGTGCTGGTACTGCCCCATTATATAATCATGATTGTAAAAATATTTGGTAACATCTAAACACTTTACTTTCTCTGGTACCATACGCCGCCATCGCAACTATTTTTAACCGTACGATAACCGTTAGAACTAGACTTAGTAAAGCCTTCCTTACGGAATTTAGCCTTAAATGTTTCGGCAGCGGCATTCTTCGGTTCTGTATCGTTCTTGGCAACGTTTAAACCAGCTGTAGAAGCGCCAGCATTAGTGATCTTTCTATGACCGTTATTGTTTAAAAGATACTTAGAGAAATGAGAATCACTAAGAGCGCGTCCAACGTTATTAGTATCAATGTCATATCCCTGGCAATGGACAATGGTATTAGTCTTAAAGATGTCACGGTTCTTGGATCTTTCGTCCATATACTTCTCGTCTATAACACAAACGAGTTTATTAGGAAGGATAGTCATTTTACCGCAAGTTTGGTTACCGCGGTTAAACATAGATGTGTCGCTCTGCGGGGCGGTTGAACTGTTAATTTCTTGAGAAAGTGAGTTGAATTCTTCGTTAGTCATAAAGCCGTTACGGACATTTTCCCAAGCATCAGCGAGCTTACACTGCGCCTTAAACGCATCATCATAACCGTTACCCTTACCGGCACCGATAGAACCTGGACCGTCAGTAGCTATATTCTCTTTCTGAGCAGCATCAACGACATCGCCCCAAGATTTACCGTTCTGGATCATCTGGTTGGAATAAAGATGAGAACCCTCAATGGAGTTGGCTCTTGGGTTAAATACAGCGCCATTAACGCCGGAGCTTATGAAGCCTTCTTTAGCCGGAGTTTCTTCAATGATTTCCTCTTCCTGTACACCGATAATCGGTTCATTAGTTACTGCGCCGCATCTTGGTACACCATGATATACAGCATGATGACTCTTGCATTTAATATATGCGCATATACCAGCAATTGCAGCGATGGCGGCTATTGTAATTACGAGTAATATAACACAAGCGTTCATTTCACTGTTTCGATTATGAAAAAACGAGAATTCATATGCCCTGTATATTGATGGTTAAACGGTAAAAGTAATAAACGATCATCAATCGAAAACGCGTAAGATGGTGTAATTGCGCCCATAGTATTATGATAACTAAAATATGTCTAATGATATACCCATTATACGCTTAAGTATTAACCTACCGATAACTGAGATAGAATTACCTAACGTAATGGAGTTTCTTCAGCGCTTGAACATCATTATCGCCGGTCAATCCGTGCTCAATTATCATATGATTCCGTTATCGAATAGACCGTTTATATATATACCCGTGTTTCCATATAAGCGTGGCGATTTTACTAACGATATCTCTAAGTTAGTACGCGAAAGGGTAAATATGTTAAAACAGTTTCTTTCGACGTATGAATTTGATAAAGAACGCTCTACTATTTTATGGTATTTCCGCAGTATATTAACGATGCGTAACAGAACGGGTTCAAAGGGCAAATTCCAGCCGCTGTTCAAGATAGAGAATAGAGATTATAAAATAACGGAGTATGTAGATATACGTAAGGATATGGACATAAAATATCCTACCATGAAGCGATATCGCTTAACGGATGGTTCTTATATATCCGTTTGGTGTGATCCATATGCTACAGAATCGCATGTAGTTCTATGTAATCTATCTAAGCCTTTTAGTGAAATGCGCTATCAGTATAACGCGTTGCATTTATATGAGCACTTAATGACTTATGCATGGAAGGATTGTGACCATAGAAAAGAGGCATATATAAACGGTTTAACGGTCGTTAATGGTATCTCTAATGTATTCGCCGTTTTGAACACCAATGAAGCCATGATGGATTATTTAGACAAATATATCGCGTTCGTACTGGCTTCTAGGGATAAATCCTTCTGGCTAAAGAACAAAGAAATGCTCCGAACGGAAACCGTTAGGACTATAAGCGAAACGCGTGCAGCTAGGAGTTTTAGCTCACCATCCCGTTCGGATCCTGCAGCTTACGATTGTAACTATAATACCGATATTTTCTGCAAATGGTCTAACGAACCGTTTGATATATTACTCATGACTAATGTCGATACGAAGATTAACGTCAACGCTATTAACGCAAAAATATTGTCCGCTAGGAGAACAACTATACAGTTAAATACTCCAACGGCAGCGCATATCCCTGTAGAAGCGATGATGGACAAAGCGATTATACACATTAAGCATGAAACTACAGAAAACATCATTAAAACCATATGGGAAGCTGGGTTCGGTAATATACCCGGTAAACTATACGGTATAGATAATTATATGCTATTCCCTACGGAATATGATATACGTTATGACTACCGCTTACACGTATTAATTTATATGCACCGTTTTATTAAAAATATTGAAAAATACGATAATGATTTAGTACGTAATCTAATACTTCCATGGGACTATAAGCTAATTATTTAAGCGCGATATTGTGGAAAACGTTGTGGTGCAAATGGCTGGATACCGCGTCTGCAAATTGCGTCCATGGTACCACTTGCCCAACTCATATCCATAGCCGCACCATTTAGACGTGCGTTAGAAGCGCCAGCCTGGAAAGTTTCTACTGGCTGAAGCATTGAAGTACCATAGTTACCATACTTACTGCTATCGATTCTTCCTGCGAATTTCTCTGGGGCGCCACCAGCAACCTTTAATACGCTAGCGGAATGCATTGGACGCGGAACATTAAATTGGCGTGTATTAGATGGGGCTATAACCCTATCTCTATAGTCTGGGTTAACGTTACAAGCGGAGCAGCCCTCGTTTGGAGTACACTTATCGAAACCTTCATGAGTATGTGCGGGTTCGCATGGAAAACCGGCGCAACACTGCTGTCCCTGCTTACATAGTTCATTTTTAGCTGCCTTTTGACATAACTTACGAACACCGCTAGAATAGGATTCTAAAGATTCAACTCCTTTGCCCTCATTATATACTCTGTTTAGCATAGATATACGCTGAGCCCTAAAGTTCTCCTGCATCGAATTTAGTAACGGTAAAATACAAATGTAAGGTATTAATATATCATTTTGAGTGTGACTTTATAAAAATATTGTTAAAGACGTTCTTTAATAATATCGCTTAACGCTCTCTGTAATAGATAGTTAATGAAACCGGTTGTTTAGTGGCGCCTTCTAATACTGGATCATTACCGTCTATGAATGTTAATGATTCGCCGGCTATAACAAAATTCGCTTCGGTGTCCATATCGTCGAATAATTTTCCATATATATAGGAATCCTGAAACGATGCTATATCTTCACCGCCTTGTATTAAAAAATGTAAATATATTCGTATATTCTCCTCCTCTCCCTCTCTGTTTGATGTAATAAGCTGAAATATCGTATTTTCATACGAATACATCGTTTGATCGATCATTGTTTGAATATTATAATCAGTAAGTCTATTCTTAGTCTGATAAAGGTTGTAAATACTTTCTCGTAGTTTAAGAAAATCTTCATTGGTCATATACATCACTTCTTTAGTTATGGCTGATTCCCCTTCTCCCGAAGTCTCCGCAACTGTACCGGTATATACTGTAAACTCTAAGGTTATTTTTCCTCCGTTAACTCCACTACTGTTAGAACCTCCATTTACACACTTACAGTTACCCCCCCTTGCAATAGAGCGGTTAACCATAGACTGATTCACATTCTTAATCATAATTTTATGGAGATTAATATACAAAAATAGCCCTAACATTTTTAGTTAACAATTTAGGTTAGGATGGTCCGGAACGATGCTTATCTTAAATTTATCAGCAAAGCGTTTCCACTCAACATATTCAACTCCATCGCTAGCGTTTTCTGTAATCAGTACGAGGTTTGTTGTAGAAAGGTAAGACATTAAGCGATCAACTCCTTCGATCTTATTCTTATCGCTAAAGATTGGGCAATGATTATCGCTAGTGAATTGTCTATTCTTGTTACCGTTTAGATGGGTGATCTTCATGTTTTTCGCGAAGTGTTTATATAGTTCTATCATATCTTCAACGGTAGCACCATTAGCATATAAGTGCGCTGTATCCAGTACAATGTCGAAGTTATACGCTGTAATATGATCGAAATAGTACATAAGATAATCGAGTACCGTTATGTCGCTTACGGTAGACTTTTTATATGAATCGTCCGTCGCCATCAGCTCTTTCAGTTCGTTAATGAACGTACCTTTAAATGCTGGCATTTCTATGATTATCTTAACATCTTTCTTCGACTTTTCTTCCAGTTCATGTAATATCCTTAAAGATGCATCCAGTAAACGCCATTCTTTCATAGACTCCGGTCCATGGACTAGGACATACTGAAATCCTATACGATCCGATAATGCAATATAATTAAGGATATTTATACGTTGAAATCCTGGAGTGAGTATCTTCTCACCGAAAACCCTTGTAACGTATGATGTATGTACGCACGCTATGCGTTTATCCTTAATGATTGGGTATTGCGTAAGCATCTGTTCTGTAATCGTTTTCCTCTGCTGCGGCATGATTTGCATTGGGTAATTATACGTGGACAAGAAACGCTTATCTCCTGCCACAGAAACGTTAAAGGATAGTACCGCCATTGTTAGGTTTTTAATAAAAATAACTTACTCCTGGCTATAAAAATAGCCTCGATGTTTTTAATCATCCTTCATCGCTAATGTAAGGACTATATATTCTTCCGTAATAATGGTATCGGTGACGTCAAAGTACGAACGCAGCACGCTTAAATAGTTATCATAACGTATGATATTATCGGTCATTTCTGCACGTATCTTATCGATATTGTTGATAAGAGTTTTATGAGGAAGCTTATAGATAAAACTATCGGGAACGCTAACATGATACGTAGATGATCCTACCTTAAACGACCATGAAGCATTGCGTCTATTACCCTCGTATTTACCGATAATACGCTCAATGGTTAATCGCTTAGATGCTTTCGTTTCTACCGGTGCGGTTAGATCGAAATACATAATGATAACTCCATCAATCGACATACTTTTCGATAGGAAGTTACAGAGTGCGTAAAGATCGATATATGAAGGTGCATACGCATATACATCATCTATAACGGCGTGATTAAGCGATTGTTGATAAAAGCCATCGCTTATAGTTAATAGATTATTAAACAAGGAATGATAACCGTTAAATCGTATTCCTTTAACGTCTTTATTGTAAAAGGTTTTCGCTAATAGTAGCTTATTCAACGATTCATTTATAACGGTTCCTTGTTTAGAAACTACGTAAAGCATATCCAGTGTAGCGTGATAGTTCATAAATACATCAGCAATGTTAACATCATTACTAAGTACAAGCGACTTAACATATGTATTGATGAACGTAGGGTATAAACGCTTTAATATCATGTTCTTATTATCATTTATGCTTTGGCTTAACGAATCAGTAGAATGTATACCATTCTCCATTAAACCGTATAAAGATAGCGCAATCTTATAACCATTAGGGTATTCTTTATCGTATCTAATACGAATCGGTACCCATAATTTATCTTCATTTAATATCATTTCCGTTATCTTTCCGTCATATTTTTCATAGTCATCAATAACGGTTCTATAACATGAACTGATATAAGGGAAATCGGCTAAAATATACGCTGATGTCGTATTAATCTTCTCATTTAAATGATACCCGAATAACCCCTTACTATATGGTTCGTTGAAGGGTTTCTTAGTTATAACTTCTTTCGGATCACCTATAGTGAACAGGTAACAATAGCCATCATCACGGTTATATCTTATAAGGAAATCTACTGTAAGATGTGCTTTGTTCTTAAGCTTATAGAGGTTATTGCCGTCACGTAAAATGATACCATCAATTGGTATATTTTTGAATATCTTTGATGTTTCATTATCGTTGATATAATTAATAGCCGCGTCCCACGTTTTCAATGAAAAGGACGGTAAGCGTTTTATCGGTACGCGGTTTTCATATTCTAAAACAAACGATTCTATCAGCGTCGATCTCTCTTGAAAACTCGTAGAAACCTTACCGTTATTATATAGTACATCGAAGACATAATAGACATCATTTAAGTATTCACAGTCAAGGATAATTAGTGTGCGTTTCCTTTTAGAATTGAACATCGAATCGTTTACGTTATCGTTACACGAAATCTCTGTAAACGCCGTAGATGTTTGCACATAAATATTATCCCCGAGGACTATCAATATGGCACGCTCACCGTCAATCTTTTCGGTTACATGATAGCGCTTAATATCAGTGTTATCTATCATCGATTGCGTAATGATAGCGACTTTCTGACTTAGGTGAGATATATCCGATTTAAGTATAGCATTTATCTTACCGTAAGTGATATTCACATACTTAAACATCGTAGGGAACAATCTTGATAGTAAATTAGAAACGGATTGCATGATATACTTCGGTTCTCCGATATACTCGAACTCTACATCAACGATATCGTACAAAGATTCCGTATTCACGTTATCTTCTGTTAAGTTCTCTGTAAGCTTACGAGAACGAGAATCTTCAGTATAAAACCTAACAGTTTTCTCAATTTTCCAATCCGCTAAGTTCGGATCCATGGATTTATAAGTTATACGCTGCTTACGGGAATACTTATTGACATCATTAAGGAACGTGTTATCAGTTACTTGTGTGATATCTTCCTTAGAATACCTAAATACTAACGGGAAACATGTATCGCTTATGTCATTCTTTTGAAGAACTATTTTACGTTCAATCATCGATGATTCAGGATAGTATCTATATGCGATATCAACATCATTGGTTATATCATGGAGGATACAGTCGCTGTATTCAATTTTAACTAACTCAAGCGAATTCAGTAACGAAATATCCTTTAAGGTTATCTCGAACTCGATATCACGAAGATCAGGTAAGCATGATAAAGTATGAAGCATACTTGTTATACATTCGTATCGGCTCTTTCCGAGAATAGATATAACATCGATGTTCATTGTTAAATGTATAAAAATAATCACTTAATCCAGGGATTAGTTATGGTAAACTCGCGTACCTAATATGGAATTATACGTATAACGATGTGTTGCATTTACGGTTCTATTACCGAGAACATTATAGGTATTATGCTGCTCTATCTCTACTTTACGTTCAATTGGTACATCATTAACTGCCTCCTGAACTGCTTCTTCCATAGCATCAATCTTAACTGATTCTTGCTCTATCGGTTCTTCAATCGGTTTGATTTCTGGTATATTCTCGATAGATTCCTGTTTGATTTCCTCGATTATCTCCGGTTGTACCGGTTCCTCTTTGATTACTGGTTTAGCGATTATCTTCTTCGGTATCTTTTTAACTATATTTTTTTCCACTGGTTTCGATGGAACTTGTTTCGTTATCATATTTCTACGGTGCGATATGCGTGTATGTCTATTGATTACAGAATTATTTATAGACGGTTCAGTAAGCGGCGTTATCATATTTTGTTACGTTAATAGTTAAATATATACATAAACAGCATTAAGATTTTAAATAATATCATCGCTACTATCGTATGCGTATTCGTCAGACGATTCACCGTAATCGTTATCAGATTGTTCGTTAACGTCTTCCTCTTCTATGTTTACGGGTTCTTCGCTAATAGTATCGATAACGGTTTCTTTATATTTTACGACGATATTCATTATACGCGTAAACATAGAACGTGACGTACATGATTTAGCATAACGCTTCATTATACGCTGTTTCGTTATATCGAATAAGTCACGCTGCTGCAGTAATAGCATATCCATATCCGTATTAATATTAACGATGTTATTATGGATATCACTATACCAACCATAAGCGGATTGCTTATCGCGTTCTTTTAGTCTAACGGGGATCATATTAACGTCTAAACCATAAGGATTGTCTTTATATTTTACATTAATTTCGTCCAGTAATGGATGTCTAAATCGTCTATTATAATCGTTATCGTTTTCTATTTTTCGTTGAATACGTGCATCAATCACTTCTTCAAGAATAGTAAGGATTTTGACTCCATTATCCATCCGATAGTAGTTCATTGTTAAAATATTAAAAATAATCACCTTCAACGAAAGTTACGGAACAATGGAATCCATAGATCGGGAGCGTACGAGTACGCGTTTATTATAGGACGGTAAGCGATCCATATGAGAAGTTATGGTTAATAGGCGACTATCTTCGCGTTCCAATGACATAGCAATGAATAATCCACACAGCGAACAGCATGCACAGATAATCGAGAGAATTAACGCTTGAGTATTAAAATCTAAAGAAATCACATTACCGTAACATATATAGCAAGAACATAATAGAGATATGATAGAAACAGCACATAAAGCCATCAAATTTAAGTTATAACTCGTCATTATAGTACGATAAAAGTTCGTTGAAATCACGGTTTAAGCGGTATCTTTAACGGTCAGCAATGGATGTACCATTTCTATATCAGGTAACTGTAATAACCACATAAATAACCTAGACTGACCTATACCACCGCCTATAGTTTTAGGTAGTTCGTTATTAAGAATCATTCTGTGATATGGCGTATTAGGTATCTCAGTAATTCCTGAACTTTCATACTGATACTTTAAGGAATCTGCATCAACGCGTATCCCCATAGAAGATAACTCTAAACTGTCGTACGTGCACGGATTCCATACTATTATATCCCCGTTGAATTCCCAGTTATCGTAATCCTTTGCGCGGTCTCCATGAACGGTATTATCGTTTAACTTTTTACCTATCTGGCTTATAAAAACGATACCCTTTTCTTTTGCAATGGCACGTTCTCTTCCATGTGGTGTTAAGGATGGATATTTAAGCCTAAGTTCCTCGGAGGTAATAAAGGTTATACCATTAATACCATTCAGTAAGGGTTTACGGTTAACGATTATCTCTGAAAGATATCTATCAATGTTCCGTATCGCTTTATATATCTTTAGAACAGTTTGTTTAAGAAGTATCTCTGAGTTATTATATGAAAGGTATTCTTTAATATCCATTTCCTTTAACGGTTTGCCAGTATATATATTATCATCGATTACCATCTCCCAATCCCATTGATCGACATGAAGTGCATGGGTATTATCTAATGTTTCATCTAAACGTATCGCATTCATGTCTGTATATAAACCGTTTAAGTTAAAGGATTTGAGCGCAAAACGCTTCCATTTAGCTAAGGACTGAACAATCTCCATTTCCAAGCCATCCTTAAGGAATGTGAGCTTTCTGGAACTACCATTAAGATCATCGTTTAGACCGGAAGCTTTCGTGACATAAAGTGGTGCGGGAACCCATGTAAGTTCTAGCTTATCGGCTAATTCTATAGCGAATTGCCGTTTAATATAGTTGATATAGATCATGCGTAAACCGTAGTCATTAACGTATGTTTTTTCAGCAGATTCCTTAGACATTTAGCGTTTAATACCAAAAATAGAAATGATAGTTTCAGGTATTATGTCTTGAAAATGAACTATAATAGTAAACGCTTAACAAATCCATTAAAGCCTATCTGTAGATGTAAAAGACAGGAATTTAATACTTTAGTTGATGTCGTATGTGGTTCAACTTCTACCAAAGAACATAATAAAAATCTCGCGTTCAAGAAAGCTTTAGACGAACTAACTTTTCCGTGTACCGATAAAGATGATAAAGATGAGGATGATTCTTTAACATTAGCGGAGATCGTAAAGACTATAGATTATCCAACCGCCGATGAATATGTTTCTATTGACTGTGAAGTTTTCGATGGGAGTAATGATGGTGTAAAACCTAGCGGGTTCTTTATTTTAGTCGGTAATGATAATAAAATTAAATCTATCACGAGTGTATTTTATGACGGTTATTATCGTAGAAATGATCTACTGGAACAAGATCAAAAGCAACTCGTTAATAGTCTATGGCTCCCGTTAACCGATAAAGATATAACGTTAATTAAAGAAACGTTGATATTTAGCGGTACTTCCGGTGCTGATTGGAATACGAAAGAGTTCCGAATGTTTAATAGCTCCTATACTGGTACCATCTATATGTATAAATTAAACGGTACCGATTGAAGCATTATCTCTGACGGATATTTCACACGAAATTCGTTTAACGATCACTATTAGAACGAGCGCTAAAATGATAGCTACAAATGCTAAAATCGTTACAAATTTATTAATGATATTTTCATTTTTGTTATCATCATCTTTAGCGCCTCCAGCCATCGTTAATGGTGCAGTTGGGACCTGATTTGAGTTGCGATTCGTTAAGGTTAAGTACACAAGTGATTCCGTTACCTCGAAATCGTTAATTCCTTTAGCACCGCCGGACATTTTATTAACTTCTCCCCTAATGTACTGCTTAAAGGATTTATCAGTAAGTGAGAACTTAACCTTGTGGAAGTTATAGGGTTGTGATAGGTAATCCTTTAAATCACCAACAAAACGGTGATCATCAAAGACAACCCATCCACCGGTTTGTTTCTGGATAATCGGTATAACATGTCCGCTATTGGTCGCACTCCATAGTTCTACATCAGCGGAAGCATAACGCTCTGCTTTAAATGGATTGCGTTGGATGTGGCGTATAAAGTTATCGTGGAATGGTGCGTAAATTGTATCTCTAAATTCGCTTTCTTCAGACGCGTTTAGTATAGGGATTTTATCATTGGAGATTACTTCATTAGCAACGTAAATGGAAGAACTATCCATACCAATCTCCTTCATTATCTTTACGGTAGTATCATTATTGCCACCGGTAAGGTTATACACTATAGGGAGTATGTATTTGGATAGATAAATGTTCGATGAAAACCCATCAGTTGAACGATAGATATCGGCATTAGATTCAAAGTATTTTCTAAGATTATCCACTACTTGTTTACCGTTTCCTCCGTTGAGTTTATTCATTATTTTTATTGGCTCGATCATGGTATTCATTAATCGCTGTGTATTGGAAGATCCACCCGTTAAGTGCTTCCCTGGATCACTTAATACGGATGCCAACGTAGGACTGCACTGTAAACGCTGTAAACCGGTAATATACCAACAGTAATTATTATATGCATTCATTAAAGGAGCATGCCATCTACCGTTGATATCTTGGTACGAATTATTAGACATTTATTATGAATAACGTTAAGGAATACACTTATAATATATGTGGTGAAGCCAGTATATGGCGGAGCCAAAAATAGCCTTGGCGTTTTTAATTAACCTTGTGTCTAATATAATTATGCCTTCTGCGAGATATTAAAGCGATATAACATTTAGCGCTACAGTCGGTGATTAGCGTTAAGAGATTTGTTACAATGTTAATACATGAAGTACATATCCTTAAAATCGTACCGAACATAGACAATAGAGCGATGATGAATATAGCTACGGACATACCTATCTCAAACGATAATGGGGATGTATGAAGATTATTACGCATGTGATATCCTTTAAATAAAACACACTTAAAACTAAGCCCATGCATACAAAAATAGAATGGATATTTTTTAAGCGCTATGCCATATATTATATTTGAGTTCAAGCTCCGGTGTTTCTCTGATTATTATACGGTATATCTCTAATGGTACCGTAATAGATGATATTAAAGGACACTTGCTTAACATATTCCGGTAATCGCACATAATGTTCATATTACATCGGACAAATTGTATACTTTTAAGAGCCGTACAACCGAAGCATAATTTAGCCATAGTTTCTACGCCCGATAAATCACAATCTATAAAGGAAATTGATTGAAGTTTTGTACAATTAACAAACATCTCTTCCATAGACGTAACACGGGACATATCGAACTTTTCTATAACGATTTCTTTAAGTTTCGGCATAGAACTAAACATCCCGTTGTAAGAAGTTATATCGTCAAAGTTAACCGAAACAAACGGAGACGTTAACGCATTAAAGTATAACGCTTTACTATTGATAAACGAGGGATTAAGCGTGCATCTCATCTGTTTTTCCGCATAATGGATATATGTCCAACGCGAATCCTTTAACGATTCAAATCCTCTGATAATTATGGAATTTGCTGTTATATTATTATGGTTTGGCGTAGTTTCTATAAACTTAATATGTTTATTGAAAAACCTTGCAGCATGGTATATATAGTCTGGTTTTTCCGTTTCTATTACCCGTATTTGCATACGCATATTTATAGGAATCGTACTACAATTAACAACGATGCTAGCGTTTAATGCTTCACATTTATCGACTGGTTTATCGAACTCGTTTATTATATTCACTGAATGGCTTTTCTTCAGATCCGGTACGAGAATGGAATCAGTTGATTCGCTTATCGGTTCACATTCATCTTCCGTGGGAACTAGTATACTGTTAGTAATAGAGGCTATATCTCCCATAGAATTTGCCCTAGTATTATAGAACCTGATGTAGTCCATAAGTTATATCCATAAAAATAATCATTTATACGTGTAGCGCTATTGCTTCTTCACGGATATTCTTATAGTCAGGCTTAACGCCGTTTATTAATGGCATGTCTTTAATGCTTCTTATGGTAATAGTTTGTATACGTTCAAATCCTTTACGATTATTGCGTTCATGGATATCTTTAAAGATTTTTGGAATATCCTCGCGATTAACGGTATCATCTATATATACTATCGCTCTAGGATATCGGTATAAAGGATTAGCATAAACAACGGTATCTATGGAATTGGTGGTATATAATATCGATAATTCGTCCAGATTAATAAACTCACCCTGCTGCAATTTAATGGTATTATTTTTTCTACCGATAATGCGTAATCTATTATCAGATCCTACGGAAACTATATCATTAGTATGATACCATCCATCAGTGCCAATAACGCTATCAGAAATGCTTAATCCTTTAACGAGTAGTTCTCCATCATCGGCTATACGAATGACATTAGCGGCAGTACATATACCGTCATCCTTTGGGTCTGTGCTTAAAGTTAAACATGCGGCGGATTCCGTTGTACCGTATCCTTTAAGTATTTGCCTACATGTTTTTCCATAGAATTCGGCTACATCTAAGCGTAATGGTGCACCGGCGCATATAAGTAGGTTAAGATTCAACGGCAAACTCTTTTCATAAAATTTATTCAATATAGCTGGAACTACTGGTAAAACTTTAGGTTTAAAATCGAGATAATCGTAATATATATTACTAGAAGTGGCGTATTTAGCACGCGCCCCAAGGATAATGAATAGTAATTCCATAAGAAAACCGTATACATGGTTATTCGGTACGCAGTGCAAAACGGAATCAAAACCGGAATAATCAATAGTTGGATCATTACGAAATGCGTGAATAGCAGCCATTATATTGTACCACGAAAGATAAACATCACGGGCTTCTCCTGTAGAACCTGAGGTACTGAAGATCATTCCGCCCAATTCCTTATTGTTTATTCGTTTAACGATTTTATTCATGGTTTCCTTATAATTCTCGGATACGTGTATATACCCTATATGATATACCTTTTTACCATCACGATCATAATAATCGTGAACGGCAGTTTTACCGCTTAACATTGCGCCGATAGCGACCATGATAAACGTTGATTGACTGCAGCCGATGGTTATGTATTCATAATCCGTGTCTGCGACTATCTCATAAACAGCACATATACCGTTTATAAAACGGTGATACGTACATCCTTCCGTTAACATATCATCGTTGTCCTTGATTAGATTAAAGATATTATAATCAATTTCCTTATCGACAAAGGAATCTGGATGCTTAAAAGTATTATCGCCTAACGCAATCATTTTTAGTTAAATCGATAATAAAAATCACTTATAACGTAATTATGGGATTATAGTTCTTTTTACTTTGCTGTAATATGCATTATAGTGGTAATCCATTTGCACCACAAAAAGATACACCCGTTAACGTTTTGATGCACGAAAACCCTTCCGCGGTATTAGAAGAAGCGGTTGCATTTAACCCATCGTTTATTGAGTTACCTGAAGGCTGTACTTTTGTTGAAATATCTCTCAAAGATAATAAAGATGAGCTAATAAATTTCATTAATAGAAACCATGGAAACGATACTTGGAAGCGTTGCGTTACACGAGAGGAAATGGATTATCTCATTGCTGCTGGTAATGTAAAATTCTATGGTATTCGCTGGAATGGTATGTTAGTAGCTTGTATGTCTATGGAGATATTTAATGTTAAAATTTATAATAACACTTATAGAACAGCGTATGTAGATTATGATACTATACATCCTCGGTTTCGTGGAAAAGGAATCCATAATGTTATGACATTTATGATTTACCAGGAAACTGTAAAGAATGATTGTGTAATAGAATTCTTTACGGGACATACCAAATTAAGCTTTAAACCATGTGTTGTTAAACCATCCTATGCTTATAGTTTAACGAACATTCCATATACAAGCGGTTTAATGGATACACCTTCAAGACAACCGTTTACGGTACGGAATAGAAGTATTAGAACTCCTACGGTAGAAGATCTTAAACTACTCAATAATAGAAAGGATTTCGATGTATATTTGACCTACGATGAACCGCTTTTATCTGCCATGCTAAAATATTATAAGATATATACTAACGGTAAGAGTTTACTATGTTTTGTACCGGTAACTAACATTATTAATAACATCTCCGTAAAGTGCGCATTACTGTGTGATTGGACCGAGATATCATGCGAGTTCTTTAAGGAAGCCGTAGAAGAATTACGTAAAGATGGTTTCGATTTGATATCTTTCACTAGCGATGGAGAGTTAAAGGAGTTGACCTTAAACATCCCATTTGAAAAGAAAGAGGATGTTTACCATTATACAATGAACATCCTACCGAAAACAAAGAAAGGTAGAATCAATCTATCGGTGAGGTAAAAATAGCAACTCCGTTGCCAGTTTTGGCTACGCCAAAAATAGCTCTAATATTTTTATTCCGATGGTGGTTCTTTATAGACGTAGTTTTCACGCTCAAACACCTCGGATTCATAAAGGAAATCGTATAAAGGAGCTAGCTTACTGCGGTCCATTTTACAATGCGCTTTTCTCGCTGCCGATAAGAGTTTATGCTCATTGGTATTAATCCCTGAAGAATTAACTATAAAAGTCCTAACGTGATTGGTTATCGCTTCATTTTTAGATGTTCTTCGAATTCGCCCGAGGATTTGCGTTCGAGCTATGGTAGAATAGATGAACTTTGTACAGATTCCCCATACAGCGTTTTCGATAGAGATTCCTTCTTTGAGCCTGTGATAACAACCGCAAATAACGCTAATGTTTTTATCGTTAAGAACATCCATTAAAGAAACCTTTGACATATTAATCTTTTCATAGTGTTCGGCTAAATATTCTTGCGTAAGAGTTGCTCTAGATGTTTCATCGAAAGTATAATCTGTAGGGGAAATTATATAAGATGGTTCATCAACGGACCGCATTAAGATTACGTTACAGTTGTACTTATTAGCAATCGCAACTGCAGCGTAAACGGAACTATCAATGGTATTTGTTATGATAAATCCTCTAAATTCTACACACGGAACGATATCGTATTTATCCAACCGTGGAAGGATATAATCTATGAATTCATAATCGTCAAGCGAATTATATTCTTCATCCAACGCTATAAGCTGTTCGTTTGTGAGCTTCGATAAATCATGGATCGGTAATGGTAATTCCTTGGTACAATCGTGTAAGCGTCTTAGCTTCTTCGAACGCTTTTTAACGGCGTTATCGCTAAACGATTCACGTGTTTCTTTAATGATATTCGTTAAAGCTATTCCGTGATAATCATATACATTTACGGGGATTTTAGTTATATCGGATTCCGTCCGTATATGATCACCGAATATCTTGGCGATTATAGTAGATTCTTTAGGATAAGTACCAGAAAGTGCTAACATATATGGCATCGTTGGACGCTTCTTATCTTTGATTTGTCTTTGCGGTTCCTTTACACATTCTCCGAATTTATCGGATACAATTGAGTGTATTTCGTCATATATCACAAAGTTAACATCAGAGGGGAATTTATTGAGATCCTGCACTAAATACTGAGGAGAATATATATAAACATCAGGATTCTCGAGCTTCTTAGAGTGAATTGTTTTTATCTTCAGTTCTGGATAAATCGCTCGTAAAATACATTCCCACTGATCGTTAATAGCTGACCTTGAAGAAACGATTAACGTCTTTACACCGAAGTAATGCATTAGGTAAATACCGGCTAAAGTCTTACCGGCTCCACAGCTAGCGGAGAACGCAAACGTACAATAATACTTGAACAGTTTAGCGTATTTCTGTACCATTTGTTGGATATGCGTTAGTTCTTTCATATCAAGAACCTCAAATGGATTCTTTAATTCTATCGTTTTAGGATATACGATTGGGTGTGCTTTAAGCCATTCAGTTGTACGGTCTCTACGCATTTCGTTAAACGTATAATAAAAATAAGCTTAAACGATTATTCCCGTAGTGGAACGTTCAACTTACTTGCGCCGTTTCCAAGATTAATGAATTTAAAACGATATGTATAAATTGTATTAGACTTCACATTTTCCATAGAATCGGCTTCCGTATCATCAAAGATAGCGTTCTCCCAACCTTCCTGGGCTTTTATCACTAATTTCCCATTACTTCTAATTATCTGTAAACATTCTTTTTCAGCCCATGCTTCAAATTTATAGTTATCGTCATCGTTATAATACCATAATGTTCTATTACCATTACCAGTAGTGTTACCATCATTGAGACTACTTTGTATGGTAATGCCTGTTGTTAGCCCCCGACCAAACACATCGGGACTTGAGACGCATCTGTAATTTTGTTTATGAAGACCGAGAATATCTTTATCGAGTTGTTCGGCGGTTATACCATAAATATACACCTTCATAGTTTCATCATTAAACTCTTTCGCTAGAATGCAAACGTTATAGCTTATCTCATCGGGCATTAAACCGTCATCAGTCACTAATGTTTTTACTTGATTAGGTGCGGAAATACGTGAACCATATTTCCCTACGAGTTCTCGACGTATTAAATGTTGATTCATGTTATGCATCTTTCTGAACAGAAAAACATATTTACCGTAAGTTAAGGTGTATCTCATTAAGTTTAGCTTTTGGACGTATATTTCCTATATAGGTATACATTTCTGAATTCTTTTCAAATGGGAACGCAGAAATGATATCATTTAGCGTTTTATCGTTAATGATTGTTGCCATATCGAATCCTTTTTCACGTAGATCATTGAGGGCAGACGTAAATAACCCAACGTTATTAGGCTTAACGTAATCGATTAATATTGCTGTTTTTACGCGGATTCCATTTAAATTGTTATATAGTGTAATGAAACGTAGAACGCTATCTCCGTCGGTATAAACATTATCGTATTTAAGCATAGATTGAAGACATTTATCGTCATACTTAATGTATATACTATAAGGTTGTTCGTTCAAGGATTTAACGTGTTCGATCGTGGGTGTGATAAGCTTAGTACTAGAAGCGCGGAGATTACAAGCGCCTTTCCTACTCGCTCCAGCCATAAGCGGTATGTTAGTTAACGCTAGAGTATATAATGTATGCGATATAGAACAATCAACATGAAGCTTAGCGTGACTATGGAAAAAGGTGAACTTAGTACCTAATTCTCCTCCTTTATCCATCGCTTTAGCTACTAGGGTTGTAGTCATACCTTTATTCCTAAATTTAGGATGTAACGTTAAATAATCTCCAGAGCCAACTCTATATATCACTCCCTTATAATATACATCATGCATTTCTATTATGATTAATCCTATTAATAACTTATTCCACAAAAACCCTAAAACGGTAGCATTATCGCGGTCTTTAAGGGCTTGTATATCATCGTTTGTTATAGTAACTTTCCACGAATCATTACCGTAATATTTATTAATAAACTCTATGATTTTTACAGAATCATCGGTTAACGAAAGCTCTTCTACTGTAATACCATCCGGGCATAGTTTAAAGTCATTTTCCTTAAGGTAATCACGGAAATCGTTAAACATATCGTTAAAGATTAGAGTATCATATGGTGTATCAGCAGTAGGGAATATCGGGTTATCTCTATGGTGCATAATTGAAGATGTACAAAAATAGCTTTATAAGCCAGTTTTGGTGAAGCCAAAAATAACTCCAAGTTTTCGTCAGATAGTGCTGCTCGCTTCTGGCGAAGCGGCAGTCTCTCTAAAGAGAAAAATAGCATTAAAGTTTTTAATTAGCAACCGTTGGTGCATGCTTCTAGATCAAGGTTTAACTGTGTATCAGTGATACTTTCATCGATCTCTTCTTCTGTATCGTTAACAGGAATTGGAACGTTCAATCTTGAGCGATATTCGAACTTATTATAAGCACTCTTGAATACCTTAAGATGTGCATTCATTTTACGGAGTTGAAGGTCTTCTTCTCCAGGACGAGCGCGCTTACCGATTCGCTTAACGAGTGTTTCTGCATCGAGTAACTTTAGACCGAAAATACGGTTAAATGTTTCCATTTTATGTTCGATCATGAAAGAAACATCAGCATCAATCTGTTCGATGAGTTCGGTAAAGATTTCCTCTGTAGATTCCTTTGTGGATGTACAGAAACCGAATTCGCGATCAACGCATGGAATATTGAATTTACATGCGATATTATATTCACGACAATGTAAAACATCATATTCCTTAAAGTTTAAATCATCACAGAAGCACATAGAGCATTCGCTAATGGAGCGCTCGAAAAGATTAAAGTTTCTTAATGGTTCTTTACGGAGAATATTAGACCATTCATCAAGGATAAATGATTGCAAAGTAAACCTAGAAATGGTTCCGTTTGTACAGTTAACGAGCATCTGTTTGCATGTATCATTATGGTCTATCCATTCCTTATAATAATGCATAACGGAATCCCTTTGCTGGTCATCTTTAAGGGAGAGATTTAAGGTATTAAGCTTATCCCAAATATAGTTACATAATGTCGTTTTACCGGAACCGATTGGACCAGCAATGGCGATGTTATAACGAAGGTTATTATCGATAATCCTCTGGACAGTAGAGAGCATGTTAAGTACTAGATAAAAATCACCTGTCTTTGAAATTACTACGTTCTAATATTCACCGCAAAAATATCATATAAGCTAATCCATATCGATCACGCCATCGGTATATTCATTGAACTTAACAACGGGGAAAACATGTTAAATGAACACAAATATAATCATCATTCCTGTGTTAACTCAACAAAGTATACTACATCATCGTTAATTGTTTCTGTTGTTATATCTGTGATTGTATATGGTTTGGTTGGCAGTATAATATATTCATTTGATACAATCAACTGATTTGTATGAAAAGCATTAAACCTATCCTTGTCTTCAGGATTGGAAACATTATAGTTAAAGAAATATGTTGTCTCATTGCCGTAATCATCATGAAGTAAAGCAGCTTTTACATCCTTGAATGTAAATAATATGTTTTTAACATTTTCACCGGACATTGGAACGAATCCAGAACCACGGGCATTTCCAAAGAAACTAATAGCATAATCTTTATTGATAGTTGACGATAAAATATTACTCCAACTTATGGATTTACCGACTGTTAACATTTCATCTGTGAACCTATCAGTTGTCTCCGCTCTATATAACTCCTTCATTGTGTTTTCATTCTTCTGTATCCAGTTCTTCATGTTAACTAATTCTGTCAACGGTTCTGTATGGAGATATAGCATATTAGCTATCTGCCTATACGTTACCGAATATTGTTTCCTTGTTTCTAAAAGCCAGTTCCTGAATTCATTTCTTGTCATCTTATGGATCGGATTATTTTTGTCTGCTAGTTCTTTGTAGTTCTTTTTGTATTCCTCAGGGTATACCGTCATGTATGATAACACACGATGTGAACTGGCGATATTTCCAAATGGTCCGCCTAACCAATTACGTAAGCTTTGGTTAACATTTGTACATTTTCTGTAATCAATAACGTAATCATGGAACAAGTTTATTATCTTGCGGTCGAACTTTAATGTTTCCATTATGTCTGTGTACATTTTAACGCATTCATCAATTCCAAGAACTTGTTTAATGATTTCATGTAGTTTACTACCATTAATGGATTCATTGAATTGTTTGATTGAATGGATGAATATATTTCTAGCATCAGTGTCTGTTATCTCCTTTATGTCATCAATTGGTTTATCATTTCTGAATACTTTATAATCTGTATCCATTGGGTCAAATTTATATGTAAAATCTTCTTTGGATGTTTTCACTATATCGATTAACCTTATATGTTTACAGTTACTGTAATCGATGATATAGAGAACATTATTGTCCACATCATAGTATATATTCGTTGTGTCCGTATTTGTAAGCAGAACATGTGAATTAATTATCGTGTCTAATTGAAGTGTAAACCATTGGTTGACTATATAGCGGATTCGTTTAATGTTATCCTTTTTAAATATTTTATCGCGTATTAACCATAATGATGGCTTCTTTATTTTGTATCCTTCTGGGTAATCTTTAGCTATATTCTCAAATATTAGACAATTTCCGTATAAACAGAGTTGTGCCATTTATATGGAAACAATAAAAAAGTATGCCGGCAATGCGGTAATCAACTAAACAAAAATGACTCTCTCGAGACGAGATTCAACTCTAATCAAGTCCAAGTTTTCGTCAGTTAGCTTCGCCAAAAATAGCCTCGATATTTTTATGTGCCCGTTAGGCGTTTCATGAAGGTATATTCATTAGGGAATCCAACGCTTAACGGTGCTCTTATGCGATCTTTATAAATGAGCACGCGGTCAAGGAATGGTTTATAAGGTTCCATCATTATACTACAAGCAAGAATCGCATCCGGTTTAACTATAATGTTTATTAGCTTCTCTATATAGTGAGGGTATTTAAGTAGGTGCAGCTCATTGGAGTTAGTTAATGAGTCTATAAATTCATATAATTCGTTTAACGTTTCATCACTAAGATTGCATGCATTTAGTGCCTCTATGTACGACATCTTTGATAAAAATATAATAAAAATCAGCTACTGTTTAATCCATGTCGATTACACCATCAATATCCTCCTCTTCGTCATCTTCTTCCTCGCCGATGGTTTCTTCAAGTGATTCCTTAACGGTCTCAATAGAAGCCTTAATCTTTTCGTCGAAACGTTCTTCAGCATCGATCATTTCAGCATCAATCTTATCGGTCAGTTCTTTAACGATGCGCTTTTCGGTATCTTTAAGTTCCTGCTTTGTAGCAAAGTCGCCAGTAACATCTGTAGAAGCTGGAGTCGCTGAACGCTTTTCTAGGGAATGAACACGGTTAATCGTTTCTTCCATAGTCTTATTGAGTTGTATAATAGCAGTGTTAAGGAGATCAACTTTCTTAAGCTTTTCGTTAACAAGCTTATCTAAAGCGGCAACGGTAGCAGTAAGCTCCTTAATAGTAGATTCCGCCTTACGTTGGAAGTCATCGGCAGTGATTTTACGTTCATCGACGGTCTCAATTAGATCTTCTAAGGATTCCTTAACAGGAGCCGAAGTTGGAGTAGAATCCTTTGGGGTCTGCAGCTTTTCCTCAACGGCATCCATTCTCTTGTGAAGGCGCACCATAACAGGTGGCATCGTTTCGAGTTTGCCGGTATTAAAGGATTCCATGAAGCTTGAAAATATATTTACACGCCTAACCATCTCTGATGTAAGCTTATCGTTAACAAGTGAATTAGCACGCATTTGAATTATGCGAAAAATATAACCATTTCTATGAAATCGCTTAACGAATAACGTTAAACGATATATCAATAATGGTGTATTATTCATTACAAATGTCTGTAAATCTACGTGCATCTAATATGTATATTCAAACGAAATTTCCATTTAAAATCCCACAATCGCAACCTCAAGAAGGCGATAAGCGTTACACACAACAGAATTTTCTACAGCCACAGTTAACGCTAAATGCTTCTATCGATAACCCTAGAGTACGTGTATTAACGCCACCATGGAGAATGCATCGTCCAGATGAATCCTGTCCTTTTTACGCTCCTGGTGGAGAATTTGAAAAGGAACGTGGAAGCGTACAAACTGGGTATAAACTCGATTACGGTAGGACCAATCACGAAATAAACGTTAAAGCTAATAAAGATAAGAATAAATGGTCAAGAGTCCGTCAGATGAAACCGAATGAATGTGTAGACATAACGGACCCAGATTTAGCGGAAATTACCATCCGCGGTGACGAAGATACTATTAACCCTTACGCTCCCGAAGGATTTCAGTCTAATTCCCATTTTTTCGGTAACGTTGAACGCTTTAATACTATTAGGAGTAAGAACTTTACCGCGGGCGAGTTAGTTAATTATCAATTCCATTCCCCAAACGAAAGAACTTATAACGATCATAACAGACCCATTAAACGAGAAGCAAAAGAATTCCCGAATGAATCACCCTCAAAGTACGTCCCGTTTGAGGATATGCATAAGTACTCCGATAACATAACAATTAGAGATGATTCCCTAGACAATACACAGTGGAGTAATGATTCTTTAAGCGAATCCTTTTGCCCCATTAAGCATGCGATAGAACTAAAGGAACAAGCCGCAAAAAACTCCTGGGAACGCGCAGAAAGTAAAGCCGTTAATAGGGAATCCTTTAGGCGTATCGTCCATAAAGATGTCGATAATAAAATCATTAATAATCCTATGGATGATGGTAAGGAAGGGTTCTATTTTAAGGGTAAACGCGTAACGGTTGCTGATAGATTTAAGGATAGAAAGCTATATGAAAAGTACACCGCTAAAGGTAAAGTAGATAAGGAAAACGCTAAAAAGGAGAGCTTTACGTGTCAGTGCCAACCGTATTTAGATAGCATGTATACACATATTCTTGAAGCGCGTGCTTCTGCAATCGTTATGTATCTCCTTAAAGATCCATCGTTTAAGCCGTGGATTAAAGAATGGCAATTCTTACAGCGTAATATTAACAAGTGTAATATGGATTTCAAGCAATTAGCCGATGACCATGAAGATGTCGCTTATAGCTTGGATAAAGGCAAGGAATTATCGTTCCGCTTTAGGGATAAGGATAGATACTTACCGTTAAGCGTAGAATCCTATATATTAGCACATGAAATGGCGCATGTTGCCAATGAAGAGATAGGGCATGGTAATAAGTTCCAGGAATTAATGCATCTTATTGAAGTTGCCGCTTATATGCTTCAGTTTATCGATCTTTCTAAGTATTCCGATAGCACGGTCCATTCAAACGGACAGGAAATACTATCTCGCAACTCCATCAAGTATGAGTTGAAAGATGGTATAGAAAACCTTATAAGACATAGTGAAAGCGAAGAACAGAAAGAATATTGGCGTCAAATCCTTAAACGCGTAGAGAATAATAAGTAAACAAAAATAGACACGGAGTTTTTTAATCACTATCTTCATCATCAGATGATTCGTCTTTAGCCTTCTCTGGACGCGGATCAATAGGGCGATCCATCATAGCGAATCCTAGTTTATGCGCATATTCATTCGTAATCGCTAAGATACGTGATGTAACGGCGCGATAATAGGAATCTCCTACTGAAGTATCTGTAAGCGTAGACATCTCAATCTTATCGATAATCTGAGCCGTTTTGATGAGTAATACTCCACAGGTTACAGCATCATACATACAGTAATGGTTAATCTCGTATATTTTTCTATTCGCATCCCAGTTACGGAACATATCAACGTAACTCAGGTCGTACTTATCTAATTCGCTACCATTATATGGGTTCTTTACGGTATTAGTTTGGAGCATAGACTTTAAAGTACCCTTTCCCATCTGTGAGTAAAGTTTAGTGTTAGACGCGAGCATAATCTTATAAACATCAACGGATATGATAGAATTACCCTTAAATGTTTCATTATTAGGATATTGCATACCGTCCATCTTAATTTGGAACTTCTCAAAACGCGGTAGGGTTGAACGCGTTAAAAGTGGGTGCTCACGCATTTCATCATTAACGATTATATTTGTATCGTAAACGCTAAAGAGTTGTGATAGAAATGTACCCTGTAAGTTATATAACGCTAAACGTTTCCATACGTAAGGGTCATCGTATCCGTAGTTATTAAAGCCGCCGAAATAGTCAGGTTTCTTTTGAAGGATTGTGCGCATAAAGTGCATCAGCATGGATCTTTCATCGGGGAATATAACATAATCGGTATACTCTATAGTTTTACCGTCCATCTCAATGTCGAGCGAGGTATTCGAGCGAGACATCTCACCAAACACGATATAACGTATATATTTCACGCTCTTTACGGGAACCGGTAAGTTAGAACGGATTTTCTTTACTGTTTCTTCATCGATACCATTACTTTTAGCGTAATCATCTAACGTATCCTTATCTGGATAACAATAAGCGATACGATTGGACAATTCGCTTAAATCTTCTTCCGTGAACGGCTTAACACAAAGGCATGCCTTATATGTAGGAGTTTGGTTAAGGATATTAAAGAAACCTATACCGATATTCATAATGATCTTCTCTTTCTCCTTGATATCTGTACGTTGGTTATAAGTTTCAAGATCATAAGTCATTAGAGTAAGATTGTTCATGAAGTTAATATTCTGATCGAATTCGATTAACGATGTAATATTAGGATTTGGCGGTAAAGTTTTATCGCGTTTAGCGTTCACGTTAAGCGATCTTATAGACGCGTATTTAACGTGAAGCGATGGTGTTTCACTGGAATATGCATATGTATCTTCCATCGCTGAACGCTTTATACGAACTCCTCCAATACAAGGAATCTTATACGTAGAACTCAAGAAATATTTAACATTATCAGTATCCATTACATAGTTAGTATATCTAAATGGATCTTCCATGTTATCATAGAGAACTCTATCCCATGGATCCAGATTAGCGACATTTAACGTCCTATAATAAGATCTCGCATTACTGACTAACTGTTTATGCGTTATCTTTAGGGTTTTCGGTGATGTACTCCGTATTTCAGCGTATAACATTGGATTATCAAACATGAAAGTAGAATTATCACGCAAATCATTACGGAACCTTAATGTAACATTATTAGGGATTCTTTTATGCACCCATTCCTTAAATTCTTCATCAGATAGTCCAGGAAAACGACATATCAAAAACCATAGGTCAAAGTTATATAGCCTAAGGATATTACGCTTACCGTCTTCAGTAAAATAGAACAGATCTATAACTGCGCCATTCTGTGTATCAAAAGCGACAGAATTGTAGATATAAGCGTTAAGATATTCGCCTTCAGCGGACATATTGTTAATCGCATAAAAATAATCAGTTAGACGATAAAACATAGAGAATTTCCGTTAAAAGTGTAGTCTAAGCGAATACGCATTAAGGATTCGAGTTTTTAAAATCCGATTCATTCGGCTCGTTCGTTAATGTTCTTCTGTACATCCTTGATTGCTCCTGGCTTGACGAAAAACCATTTAATGGACTCATCTAGCTGCCTTCCGTATATTAGATAAGGCGATTGATCGTAGAACTTGATTGTATAGTCCTTTCCTCGGGTTCGATGGAGGATATCGCCTTTAACGATTCCGTTTAGAGTTTCTATGCTAATGTTATGGGTTTTGAGGATATCCTTGATAACGGTTTCATTAATCGACCACTCCTTTGAGACATACTCAAATGGGTTGAGTTTCTCGGTCATTTCTACAGTTCGTTTAACGATCTTCTGTGAACGGTTTAATTTACGCAGAATCACCTCAACGGCGGACTTAAATGTATCCAGATCATCCGTCGCGATAGATATTGAATACGTCGGACGCACCGATGAAACGATTCCATATGATTCGGCTTCGCTTATGATTTCACGTATACAATCTTTTGCATTGGCTATCGTAAAGCGATTGATTACCGTATGATCAGTCGGGAGCTTAGATCTGAGTTGCTTTAATGATTGATCCGTTCTGGCGGCTAAATGAATGACCATCGTTTCACTGTCACATTCATCCGGGAGCGTGTAGATATATACATTCTCTATCGTATTTCCAGACGAAACATTGTTATTGAGCTTCTCTGGAAGATCCGCGATAGACTGAACCGTAGCATAGGTTTTCTTCAGACGATAGCTCATATCGTCTAACTTAACTGTTTGATCCTTATTGATTCGCAGGAGTTCGCGGTTATCTACTAATAGCTGATCAACTTTCTGTTCTAGGGATTTGTTTTTATCTTCTAGAGCTCGGTTCTCTTCTACTTTACGTTGGAGTTCGAAATGATCATCTAAAATAAGGGATATTTTATATGCATATTTAGGCGATACCCACATAGCAAAATGATTAACGAGAAGCCGGTGAATGTATGTACCTTCGATACATTTCACGTTATTGAATTTCTTTTTAGAGTTTATTAGTTGTACCTCGGAGAATCCTCCGTTGTATATAAATCCGTTAAGAAGTGCTTTAGTCTGGTCGTTTCTCGACCAATCACTGGGTTGTTTATTAGACCCAAGCGCTTTGATGATCGAATTAGCATGAAATGTATCATCATCCTTGCAATGAATTATACGCAAATCTTCATTATATTGATACCATTCAAAGCGCCCGTTAGTGCCATCGATTGGAGTGATCGTACGGGAGGCTTTTACGGTAGTATCGTTAGCGGTTGACATTAGTCGGTTATCCTTATAAAAATAATCAGTTAGATGCGGACTTTGATGGTATTAACTCTAGCGTTTTATTGCTGTTTTTGATTATCAGCTCGGAACATGGATATCCATGATTCGACAAATATATTTATTCACCATCCAGTTGTGCACTTAAATCCCTTAGATTTATGGTAATTAGCTATATAATTCATGCACTCCTCTCCGGTTAACAAAGATGGATTATACTTAAGGATACCGCCTTGATGATAGTTCCTAATGACTCTATTAGCTGAATGTCCTATAAGGTCTGCAAGTTCAGACGGTTTCGATGAACGAAAATACTTATCAGGATTAACCAATAAACGATACATATAATCGCCAATTATTGTAGAAATACTATCATATTTTTCATCGATTAACGGCTCCGTTCTACGCTTTTTAACGATAAGCATCATTCTATCATATGCTCTTCCTTCTATAGAATATGTATCTTTAGAGCGTCCGTTAAGCAACAACTTTGTATAACGTTCATCTAGAATACGTTTAATATCCTCGGTAGGTAATTTCCGTAAATCTATATAGTGATAATCGCTTCTATCGATCATGTCATAGATTACATACCAAGCGAGTCCGAGCTTAAACTTTTCATCGCCAGAATCAATAAGTTCTGCAATTGTCTGATATTCCATTAATGGTGTATAAAAATAGAAAATCGCTAGGACTTTAATACTTATACACCCTCAATCTGAGTAAACCGAAATATTCATCATTAGATAAATCCATGTATTCGGTAAAGTCCTGACCGAGGCATTCAAGTTCCTTCCGTAGAACGAGAGGTTCTTCACGATAACCTGAAGATGCGATTGTAGGTAACGGGAACTTACCGTACCAACGATCTCCTTTCTTGAATGGTTCGATAGTGAATTCGCCATACTGTTTAGCATTGTTCATGGGACGAATGGTATCATCTTCCTGGATTACCGTTTCTTCATTATCGATATTAAGGTTACCGAGTTTACCGCTGGATCTTTTATGGTTACGGTTAGGTCTTTTAGCATGAATCGCTCCGCCTTTAGTCTTACGATTGTCACATCCTTTAGTCTTCGTTTTACGCTTGCGTTTAGCACCACCTTCCATGGTTAAATCTTCTGTATCCTCCATCGATTCTAGTTCTTCAGGGTTACCGTCTTCAGGAAGGGAATCAAAGGTTAATTCTTCAGGGTTATCGTTAGATGAATCGGTTAGGGTATTATCTTCGAACGAACCATCATCGATGGCATTATTGGTTACCGGTTTAGCTAGTCCATTATCTGCCAATATCTTATCGCCATCGAAGAAAGTGAATGCGAAAAATCCACCCGGTTTGATGATGCGCTTAACGAAATCTCCTATAGCTTTTACGTTCATGACTACATAATGGATAGCGAAATTCATGAATACCGCTTGGAAACAGTGCCCAGGAGAATAGTCTTTACGTTCCGTTATACGATTATATAAAGTATCCATTTCACCGGACAAATCATAATCGAATACGTTAACCCAGGTGTGCCTATAGTAATCACCATTATATAGCGAATTAACGAGTTGAGTTAGAGCGATCTTATCAAGATCTACGCAGAACAGATTCCTATAACCTTTATCCATTAAAGCCTTAAGATCACCGCCACGTCCACAAGAAAGATCAAGGCAAGATCCACGCTTAACTTCTTTAGGCAACTCCGGTAAACGATTCATTATTTCCTTACGGACAGCGTGGGAATTCTCATGGAATCTACCTATTGTTTCTTCGCTAAATGGATTACCTTTATCGTTCTCAAAGTACTTGTTTTCTATAGTGATCGGCGCGTAAACGAGACCTATATTCGATACCGCAGTACGGTAACCATTAGGATATTCTTTATCAGTTCTAACCCTAATAGGATAATAGTTAGACCCATCCCATGAAAGTTCTACAATTTTACCGTCAAACCCTGAAGGATTAGCCATAATCTCCTTCGTTAAAGCGTTAATTTCTTTAGCGATTTCCGGTGGATATTCGTTCTTTTCTGATAGTTCTTTAACTGTAAATTTGTGAGCATTAGCGTAATATGGAGCAACAAATAGTGAACAGTTTTCTATATTCGGATAACTGAATTGTAGAGCGGAATTATTAACGAATTTTCCACCGGAATACAACACGAATTCATTATCTTTAACATGCTTTAAACGAAAATCTATAGTGTTCATTATAGGAAGTTTAAGCTTATAAACCCTAGCGCTATTATACGATTTCTTGCGTTCTTGTAGGATGATACCGTCAATATTATGTCCGGTGATTGGTGACTTAAAGTTTGTCTGTATGTACTTTATTAGAGCATCAACGGATTCTACTGTATTATAAGACTTAATTGTTATATCCGGAAGATTAGCCTGTTTAGCGGCCTCCATTCGTTCTTCATAAGAACGATTACGTACATCCACTCCCTTTACAACGAGAGCATCAAAACAATATAGTTTATCGCCATATTTTTCGCAATCGAGAATGGAATCGTTTTGCTTGTACATTTCGCGTACTCCATCAGTTTTCTCCAGCCAAACATAGTCATTAACGTGCAAATGCTTAACGTCTAAATGAGTTAATGGGCGCGCTTGATTGAGTACATATTCATCTGGAGAAAGTGGTTTAGCATTATTGGTTGTCGATAAACGGTAATCGCTAAGCGTATCTACATGATCCTCTTCGTCCTGATATATATCGGTATTATCAATTTCTTCTACATCCGCTTTATATTCACAGTCAATAATATCCTCAAACGCTCCGCCGTTAAGGGTGATTAATAACGGTACGGTTTGATAGCTATTAAGGGTACCGTTAAAACCGCCATTTAAAGTAGATGCATTAGCTATAACCTCACCGGTTTTCCCATCACGTACATCGTATCCGGTTGATGTTAGAGAATCGATTATTGTTTTGCTGCTTTTACGAGATCGATGGATATATAGTATTAACAATATACCCAAAACCAATAGTAATATGATAACCGTTATACATAGCCATAAAGGTATATCGTTGAACATTTTTAACTAGAAATATGTCCCGGACTAGGGAATACAAAAATAACGTTAATGTTTTAATATAGCAGTATTATATGAAAGTCGGTACTATATATTCTGGTGGAGGAGCCCACTTAAAAGCACTCGCTCTCTGCTCTTCTGTAAGGACATGAGGAAACTCATCAGTTACTATTTGTTTATTTATTTGGTTTTCATTATGTTTTTCGCTATCCGAATCAGTTAATTGATTATTTAACGTCTCGATTGATGGCGACGTTGATGGTGTTTCAGACGAGGAACTTTCAACGTATTTTTCATTAAGATATCGTGCTAAGATATGCGCAGATGGGCAAAGGATATCAATGGCTTTATTGGCTCCACAGAAGAGCTTTTTCATTTCAACCGAATCGTTAATGATCAGGTTCGGAAGTTCTAAAATCCTTAAAGATTCGCATGAACGGAACATATGATTCATACTTTCGAGCGATTGTCCAGTTAAACCGTTTAGTGTGATCATTACTATTGATGTACAACCGTAGAACATAGAATCCAGCTTAACGGCTCCGCTCATATTACAGCCGCTAAAGTCAACCGTTTTAAGGGATCTGCAATTATCAAACATATGCTGGTAATCACTTACATTAGATAAGTCAAGACAAGACATATCTACGGATTTCAGTGCGAAACAATCGCTAAACATCCTACCGACGGACCGTATATTCGAAAAGTTTAATCCGCTCAAGGAAATATGCTGTAAACGTTCAGCGTTACGGAACATCGCGAAGTAATTTACTACCGGACGATCGTTAATGTATTCAAACGGTGCAGTCTTGATACGTAATACCAATTGGGTAATCTTTCTGCGATTACCGGCGGCATTTACGCAATGAATGCTACCGTCTTTAAGAATCGTATAACGCCAGTAGTTACGGTATACAGAATCACCCGGATCACTAAACTTGTTCTCTGTGAAGTGTTCCGTCGGGCGGCGAGGTTTAATCGCATCGATCGCATTGAAACGATCACGCTTATATCGTTTAAGAATTTCTCTATCGTAATCCCTATCGATTTGTTCGGTGATATCGTTTATAGTAGATTCCATCTGTGGAGCGATAGGAGTTGTATTTTCTTCGATTTCGCTTAACGAATCATTTGAAGACGAAGAAACTAACATCGCAAACCTATTGTCAGTATTGAAATGGATATCGTGTGCGCGTGAGATAGTAATATTCTCCGGTGCAGACGGAATATCCTTATTGATTTCCTTATAACTGAAGTCCTTTGAACGATTCAGTAGTTCATCATATTTGCGTCTCATTTCTGTATCACGGTATGTATTTTTCCTTGATTTTTCATCATTTTGGGCAACATTTGTCGCCTTCGCTGAACGAGAAACATTAGAGAAAATGGAACGAACTGGAGCGAAATTGGCAGACATTAAGGTGATTAGTTAGGGATAGAAAAATAATCATTTCTAATAATCGATATGCATTTTAAGCTTTTACATGACGAATTTCGGATAGGGATAAAGCTTTGGATGAATTTAAATCGATCAGAAGTCTGATGACTTCTGATCAGTACCGGCTTCCTCAGCAATATCAGCGTAATACGTATTGATTGTATTACCGTTTTTAATTGCATTCATTTCAGCTGGAACGGATTCGCCGGTAGACTTTTGTACTATTATCGGTCGTTTAAGTGAATAATCATTTAACGGTTGGAAGTATATGCCATTGGCGCGAATATGTAATGTATTATTCCTATCTACGTATATTCTGGCACAGTAATCTGCACCATAGGTCTTCTCGTCCGGTTCGCCATCCGTACCTAATTTACCGTAACCAGGACAACATGTATGATCGACTATGCCGCTCGCTTTATTAGTACCACTATTAGGGACATGGAAATCAATTACATTACCGATTTCCATGATAGCCGCCCCAAATTTTTCAACTTCATTACCATCCGTGCCGTAGATTGATTCCACACTATGATATATATCCGGTATAATGTTTATAGAAGATTTTTCATCATCTACTGCAAAATTGTCGTTATAAACGTCTCCGCTACCTGAACCTATTTTACGACCCCATACTACGCATTCTTGTTTTGTGACATTATCCGCATATGTATATGTTTCATTGCGTATCATCCCATTTAGCACCTTAACTGCATTTTCCAATAATGTGATTCTTCTGCGACAATCAATGATTTCGTTAGTCAAATGAGTAATGGTAGGATCGTCAAATACTTCGGCTATAGAAGTAATAGTTTTTGCTGAAGTAACGCCATGGTATTCACCATCATATGAGACTCCTAAGCTTTCAACAAAGTTGTATCTAGGGTATCTCTCTAACTTCTGTACATTTATATCGTTAGTCAATACTTGTTTATCGAATCTGCCATCGTACCAAAAATTATATATATATTTATTACTAATAGCCATACAACATCCATTTACAACGTCCGCCATAATGAAAGTGTCATCATTTGGGATAGTTAGATCTTGAATTTTATATATCTTTTTATCACCATGATTAACACGGTATACACCTATCCAGTTAGTAGTAACTATATACATATAGCGAATCAGGATCAAATTGGTCGTAAACTCATGTCTAAGTTCACCATATTTAATAATGTTGTTCGGAGTAATTCCGGGACTATCACGGAGTATGATAGTATTATACTCTGTCGGTTTATTAGTAGCATCCAGGTCATTATCCATCCTAATAATATGTTCACTATCATTATTCGGATTCCATGCAAAAGAAAGACTATAATTCGCATCATCTGCGTTATTCTCACTAAATCGACATATAATTAAATGGCTTCGATACTGACCAGAAGAAGGTGTGATTCCGTCAAACTTTATCACGCTATTTTGATTAAACCAATGCGCATCACCGTCTACAAGTGTTAAGCCGTTACCATTATCAATAGCAAATGAACGCTTGGTATATGTAACCGTATACACTGATTCACCATTATCAGTAGTTGTCTCGGCGATCATAGCAACGACAGGGTATATTTCGTTGTTATCTTTATTTTTACAAGTCAACGTGGTGCCATTAAATATATGATCGATGACACAGTTAGGTACGGCAGCGGTAACTGCTGCATATATGTTGAATTCTGTTATTGATACGGACCCGTTTTGCATAACGCGCGAAGTGATTCGTAAAGCTTCTAGTGTAGATTTATTATATAATGTGATTCCATCTGCATAACCGCTTTCAGTAACTGTATGATAATAGCTATGCTTACATATGGAAGTAAATGGACGGTCGGTACCCCATGCAACAGTTGCAGTAGTATATGCTGATGATGCGATCTGATGGTATTTATTGAGAAGCATCGCTTGAGCGCTATATATTGGCGGATCCGTGTTTGGTATCTGATATACCCATATTAAATGAAATCCGATGATTGAACCATCACTATTAATAGCTAAAGATACGGAAGCCAGGCAACACCATCGTATAGAGTTACCATTGTTATCTGTTATATCATTAACAGCCAATATCATCCGACTAAATGAACCACTGGTATCGTATACGAATAACCCAATATCTTCGATAAATATCAGTGTCTCTTTAGAATACTGAGTTGAATACATAACCGTTCCCTGGGTATTGTCATCAATATGTACATATATCTCGTTCATTTCTTTATCATACCAAGTAACCGGTTTAATGGGTGAGCCGTTATATACACGGAAGATATTATTTATCGAGCAATTCCCCGATATCACGGTCTCCATTGATGTATTTGGGGGGGGTAAAACTAATAAATAAACAGCACTTCATTATATATTCAATATCAGTACGTCCGTGATGCCTCTAATCTACTCGTATACTCGCATCCCTTAAGCACTCTCTAAATGCTTCACATACTTCATCGTCCAATAAGCTATCCTGAAAGATACACCGTTCAATCGTAGGGCATTTCTCTGGATAACCCGGAGCGATTCTGTTACAGAGTTTATCTATACGTTTCTTATCTTTATTGTATACTTTCATGTTCTTCGTCATGATATATATTTTATTGTCTAATTTCCTATCGGCTTCGGGTAAGTTTATATGTGAGTTGAGACGATTAACGCGACCCAATATCTGTCTCACGGTAGAGTAATTGAACTCAACGGAACCTATACCGAGAAACCTAACATTACGGAGTGTAACCCCAATCGCTCCACTAGGAGATAGAAGGAGATATTTAATGTATTCTCCTTTCATGTTCCGTTTATCGTTAAACATTGATTTCCACTTTAAACGGGTTTTGTAAGGGATATTGCCAGTGAATAATACATATCGCTTATCCTTCTTTTCGAATACATCT